>Ga0153966_100003_pt1 | contig 257941 bp, 291 predicted proteins | sample TSFL050MetaG_FD_104738 | JGI IMG/M metagenome (GOLD analysis project Ga0153966, IMG submission 104738) | Attine ant fungus gardens microbial communities from Florida, USA - TSFL050 MetaG | ecosystem: Host-associated > Fungi > Mycelium > Unclassified | place: USA: Florida, Paynes | collected... | reverse complement strand
TGGGAGGCTAGGGGGAGGATCGAGACATTGGTAGGAGCATATTTTGGACACTGGTATCTGTCATTTAGTGTACAATTTCTTCTCTACCTAGACTACTGACTACAGTTGGGGTTTGGGAGACACGCTTACAACACGTGTCGGGGATGTGTAGCTACCTTTACATAGTGCTGCCACGGCCTGCCTACGCACTCCGTGTAATAAATTGATGATTTAAAAAAAAAAAAAAAAACTCTGTGACATCCTTTATCTAATAGTTTAATATGATAATATTAGTTTGTTATTTATAACAGTAGGTGGCTCTACTTAAATACAAATATAAACACCTGTATGAGGACCTTAAAGGAATTAGGAGGTAACAAAATTAAGGACACTAGGTAACAGTGATTAGTACTAGATTACTTGTTGCAGAATAGAAATGCTGAATACAAAAAAAAGTTCAGTCACGTGCTTGATGACAGTATCAATGGATGGGCAAAAGGGCGTCACAACGGTCATCACAACACAAACGCCTCACTCACTTTTCTTCTCTTGTCTTGGACGTTGGGATAGACCGAATTCCCTATCTCGCAGTCTTATCATTCTCTACCCTCTGAGATATGCTGAAGGCCCTCATATATGCTTATGTTCTTGGGGGAATCACATTTATCCCACTTGTTGTTCTCATTGCCCTTTTTATCACCGTCTACACTTCTGCACCCATTGGAGTCGATGAAATAAACAAAGGAACACGCAGAAAGCCTAAAGTTAAATCAGCTCCAGAAGACGTTGCTGAATCTGTGGAGTCGACTACCCTCCAGACAAATGATTTGCCCCGCACAAAAAAGGGATGGCTAACTATGCGCCACCAATTCGAGGAAATTTTTGAAGATGGTGGATACGTAAATCTCGTTCGCTCTTTTCTAGACCCGCGATCAAAGGACCGGAAGAAATCGCGTCCAAAAGATATGTGGTATGTTGTTCTGAAGGGCAAGATATTGTACCTTTACGAAGATGAGGAAATGATGGAATGTGAGGCTGTGGTAGAGCTTGGAAGTCATGATGTCGTAGTTTATCCAGAAGGTCAAATGGACGGAGAGATGTTCACCAAGCGGAACGCCATCTGTTTGAAACCTAAAAGTACATCCTTAGAGAAGACGGCCCTGACTATCACAAGGGAGATGAAGCTGGGAGCAGAGTGTGTCGATGCTGTATTGGATAATAGTGATATCAGTGGGAAGCAGAAAGAGAAGGTGAAGCAAAAGCTGACAGAGACTGAACAACATATCACAACGGCCACGAAGAAGGAACTGAATCCTCCTGTACCTTGGTTCATTTTTGTCAGGTCGAATGTCGAGATGGAGGATTGGTATCTTGCTTTCATCCACGCATCTGATTATCCAGCTCAGACACCCACCCTCTTACCGTTGCAAGCCATATTCCAGCTGGCCGACATGAATCACCTTGTTTTAACTTTGGATGAACAACCAGATGTCATTCCCATGCGCTGGTTTAATGCTTTGGTTGGCCGCATTTTCTTTAGCTATTATCGAACGCAGGCTTTAGAAACCTACATCATTGGCCGTCTCATGAAGAAGCTTTCCAAAGTCAAAAGACCGTCCTTCCTGACACATATCACCGTCACTGAAGTTTCAGTCGGTGATAAGCCACCTATGTTGAGCAAGCCAATGCTGAAAGAACTCACTAAAGAGGGCGATGCATCGTTGGAAATACACTTACAATACAAGGGTGAATTCCGAATAACTATTGAGGCAACTGCTATTATTCATCTTGGACAATTCAAATCATACACCGTCAAACTCGCCCTTGCGGCTGTTCTCAAAGAACTGGAAGGAAATTTGTTGATTAAGGTGAAGCGACCACCTAGTAGCCGAATTTGGTATGCTTTCACTCAGACGCCACGGATGGTTCTCGAGGTGGAACCAATTGTGAGCGACCGTCAAATTAAATGGGGTATGATTTTGGGCACTATTGAATCAAAGCTCAAGGAAATTGTGGGTAGTCGGTACTTTGTTTAACTCTTCTGCTTATGCTATGTCATGATAGATACAGGAGTCTGTGGTGATGCCAAACATGGATGACATTGCATTCTTCGATAGCCATCCTTACGAACACCGTGGAGGTATTTGGTCGGATGCCTCCAGAGTCGAGACAATGAAAACCAGCTCGCATGCTGGTGCACATCAAGACACACAACCAACTATGATATCCCCTGAATCCTCATCCGAGATTACTACAGTAACCCCAGATCGACCTTTAGGCATCCCGGAACTGGATTATAGTGATTCTCGTTTGGCTTCTGCGGTACCGATTGTTCATGAAAGGGTTACCCAAACGACAGAGCAAGATTGCTGTAAGTAACTCATTGTCTCCTGCTTGAACTCTCGCTTGATCCCTCTTACAAGCGAACTTGGTGGACAAATCCCGATCCATATCTCCAATCTCTGAGGAAGGGCAGAGCTATTCACCAAGCATTCGCTCTGTAGTATATGCCTCCGCCAGCACCGCTCCAGAAACTTACGAGCCTATCCAAGACATATCAGGCGATTTTGGACTCGAGCAACCCTCATCACGTTCCCGCACGTCTTCTATACATTCAGCCAAGAGTCACAAGAGCAGCATATCTATAGACACAACGGCTGAACCTGGGATCACGCCGCGTAGATCGTCAGAAGTTCCCCGTGAGCCTTCTGCGAGCCCATCTGCAGCATCTTTTCTTTCCACACTCAAGTCCAAGGCCGGAGATAAACAAACCTTGAGCACTGCTCGAGAGACCATGCGCAGATGGGGTATAAATTGGACTAACATGAAGAAAGAGATTGGTCCAGAAGAAAGCGGGGATATTGCGTCAAAACCGCGAGACAAAATGGATGGAAACAACAACAGGCGGGCTAGTTATGCAGATGTCCGTGCTGCTGTAGTGGAACGTCGAGATCGTGAACGTAGTTCCGCAACGGGAGAAGAAGGGGATCTGGGACATGCTCCCTCGTTGGAGAATGACACGAAGGATAGCTGCGAGGATGAAATTCATTCAAACCCATCTGGCAATCAACAGGTGGGAAAGCACTGTCTCGCTTCTTCTACTGTCACATCCAATAAAGCATCGCCATCGGTATCGCGAATCAACACAGACACGAATGCTACAGATATCTTGGAAGATGGGGTTCGTCCGATTCCCATCCGAGCACAACCACAGGCAAAGGTGATGATGATACCTGGAATCCATGCTAGCCACCGAGGCGAGGTGATGTCCATGGGCTATGTCGCTCCACAGCCTGACGTTTTGTCAGAGACTGTGAAATTGAAGAATCCGACTATACAGAGTGTGTATCGATTGTGGAGTCGTCCTGTCAGCCTGGACCAGAACCTTCATGTGTCTGGGAAAGCGACTGGATCAGAGACAGACCTTTCCACGCCTTTACAGACACACAAGCTCATACAACAGAGTCCACCCCCATTACCGCCGCGTAAATTTCCTGGGACATCATCTCTACTGAACGAAGCAGAGATACCGGAGTCTACTGGAACTTCCAAGGCAGAAGGAGATGAGAAACCGGAATCGGTCTCGTATGATAGAATAAGGCATGCTGCTACACTAACGACATCGAGCATAGATGTGCCACCTCCTCTCCCGCCTCGCCGCCTCTCATCGACTGCTTGATGATTGCTATTCCGTGTATATTGTTTTTACGCATATGTATTCTACTAGCATGCACACTTGAGTTCCCACGCATCGTCCCTGTCCGGGATACTGCAGACAGATTTCTGTGCGACATGCTTCTGGTGGACCATATGCCACTGCCACTGCCTTCCCTCCTCTCTAAGTCCCATAAGACCTTGTTTTCCATCCCTTCTCAACTGAAGTCCAATAATAAGCACCAAACATCGCGTAAGTCCTCGATGATAGTGGCGTGCTCTCCCAAAACTTCATGTCCTGCACAGCTGTTGGCCGAGATTATGGCCAGTCCTCCGATGTGAATCGACAAGAAAGCGTGCTTCTCACGCGGACCCAGTCGCCCGATGTCCGATCTACAGCGTATCCGAGGGCTAGACTCCTTGATCGGGCACTGGATACCCAGAATGACAAACCCCAAACATCTCTTCTATCAGATGATGAAGATACCGAAGCATTGTCTCCCATCACCTTCGCGCCAAATCCGGCTTCCAGCGGGAGCCGATGGTCCATCTGCGAGGCCATTACCCAAGAATGGTACTCTCCCAGGTCCCAGATTCCACCTGATCTCAAAGTAGCTTCCTTTCTCCAGACACCCATGCCTGCCATTTCTCCCTCTCACAAAGAATGGCTGCGTCGTAGACGTAGCAGTTCCGCGGGTGATCTGCCGGCTTGGTCGGATGATCTGGATAGGATGAAAGAGGATCTTAATAATAAGGAGAAAGCCATCAACGTCCGCAGAGCACAGAAGATGGAAAAGGCATGTTTACGCCCGCACTCCTGCGACTACACTGTCTTTTTCATTAATGTACTTTCTAGTTGTTCGGCATCCCTCCGCCACAGACCTTGTATCATACTCGTCACTCGCCTTCACCTTCGGTCCTGCCCGGGACTCATCTCAAGAGGTCCAAGCCACCAAAGTCATCATTCAGACCTCCTGGTGAACCCCTATACCAACAACTAATTCCAAACCAATCAATCGACAACAAGGGATCCAAGAAGGCTGATCGGCCTGACACTGCGGAGTCCAGTGCAAAGCTTCTCCCAAACGATGCAGACTGCAACAGCTATGATCCTGTTCTGCGGAACTCACTTGTGTATAATCACTATCAGCATTCCCTTAAATCTCTCGGTGATATCCTCGACCGTGTAGGTCCTCTACTTGGATTATAACCTCTCCAATCTACGATTTAATATAATCACAGGATGACAGAGAATCCCTCGCCGAGCTCCACCAATACCTCAGCGATCTCGATGGAACTACTCCAACTGGTCCTTTACTATCGCCTGTCTGCAAAACATCCATGATGGGGGACCGGCGACTTTCAAATGCTTCTTCTATTAAATCAGAACGCAGGCGCTCTCTTCCCGCCCGTACTTCCATGCTTTCTATCGGCTCTGAATATAGCATCACGACTCCCAAACCCGACTTGTCGGACTTTCAAGTACGCCGTCGTCGTGCCGCAAAATTAACTCACTTCTTTGGTGTTGATTATCGGGAGCTCTTTAATGACGTTCTTGAGAGCCTCGAGGCCGGCTTAGAACATGAACATAAACGCGGCACTCTGCGAGCAGAGGAGTTGGAGGTGTGTCTTAAAAATTCAAATGAATGTGTCTTTTGACCATATGCTCATTTGATCACTCAGGATCTACTTGAACGACTTCGTAAGATCAAGACGAGTCGCAGAGGGTTTTTCTAGGCTTTTATTTGAGTGCATTCTATGATATCACCCAGTAATTGATTGGTCTTACATTGCTACATATCGGGTCTCATATTCAAGCGGATGGTACTGGTACTACTCACTAGATCATCACCCCTACTGGAATTCTTGTATTATAACACAACTAGCTCGCCACTACATGAACTACACCAAAATACGTGAGAGTCATCCAAAAATTGATGCGTCTGATGGTAGGACAAGTCGTTTTGCAAAAGAGACTCAGGCCTTGAATCGACTGGGGACAGAACTCTTGATTGAGGCCCGGTTACCACTACCTCACTTTCGATGCGAGCTTTGAGCATACTCAAGCTCACTTTACGTTTGTGCCGCGTCTCAGGTGTCAAACTCTGATCAAATATGGAACGTGAGAAAGGTCGTTGAGATGAGTTGAAAGACGATCTCCCGAATTCAGAATGTGACTGGATTCGACTCAGTGGCCGGGAGGGGTAGTGATTGGGCGAAAATGACCGTTGACCCAATCTTGAACCCGATTCTTTGATCGCAAACCGAGCTTCAAGAGTATGAACCTGTTTTTGCAGAGCGTGGGCTCGTGCTTCGGCATCAAACACTGAGTTCTCGAGTGCCCGGATTTGTGACTGGGAAGCTGACAGGTCTAGAGCATGCTGTTGTCTTAACGAACTTAACATCTCCTCGTCAAATAATGGTGAAGAGCTGTTGAAGGACGACGATTGGTTGTTACGTAGTTGTTCCACCTCAGCTGTTTTAATCACCAACTCAGCGCGTAATGGGTCAACCTCTTTCTGGGTTTGGTCTAGTATACCTTTCTCTCCTTCCTAGGCATCTTTTGAGTTATTGACATTCATCAGTGATCAGGTCACCTTACCTGGATCGCTCTACTCTCACTCAGCTCGTATCGGAGTTTGGTAATTTCGGCTGCCTGAGATCGCGAACTATTTGACAACTGTTCAACCTCCCTGAGCCGGGCTTGAACATCTTGACGTAACAACTGACGCTCCGCCTCCAATGCGAGGCTGTTATTCCAAGCATTATCAAGCTCCTTCTGAACGTCTGACAGCCTTTGCTCCATTTCAGAGGATGACGCCTGCGTCCATCCCTGCTTTGCCTTCGAAAGTTTGTCTTTCCACTCCTTCTGTATCCCCTCTGTCTCCTGTTTGGCCTCCTCTAAGCTGGTTTCCAACTTTGCTATGATACTGTCTCGATCACGGAGTGCGTGATTTTGGTGCGCCAAATTCTCAGAAAGCTGGATCTTGTCTTCGGTAAGCTCCATAACTTTTATCCGGAGCTCATCAAGTGAACGCATAAGGTCGGTACCCTCGTTCTGCAACTGCTGCTGTGTCCTCTGTGATGCATCAGCGCGTTTTTGTGCAGTTCTAAGATCGTTCTGGAGAGCCTGGATTTGTGTCTTCTGGTTACCGATTTCCGCTCCAGCAGAATCAAGTTGAGCATGAAGCACCGCAATCATTGCATCCTTGTCCTGGCCGGATTTTTCAAGGGAGTCTTTAAGATCTATCAGATTGTTGCGTTCCTCTGTGATTCGTGTAAGTTCTTGAAAAGTCGATTCTTGCGTTTTCCGTAAATCAGAGATTTGGAATTCTAGCTTGACGTTCGAATCTGCTAACTCTGACAACTGAACATCGAGTGCCTCCTTCTTGGCTTCAACGAAAGAATGAGTCTATAGTAGCATAAAGGACTATGCACGAATGAGATTTTTGAACACATACATGCTTCAACCTTGACAACTGAAACTCAAGTTCATCAGCACGTTCTTGAGTATTCTTCAATGAAGCTTCTACAAGCTCCAGTCGATCATCGTTTTGAATTTGCTCTTCCAATTCCTTCAGGTTCCACTGGGATCGTTCTGCATCCTTACGCGCTTCAACAGCTGAGGCAGTCACCAACTGTAGCTGACGCTCCTTTTAATGACGATAAGAAATGCGAAAATGGATGCAAAGCATAGTGTATACTTGTTCCCTCAATCTCTCATCCATCTCTTTCTCTTTTCGCTGCAATGAATCGAATTGTGAGGTGATTAAAGAAACGTGGTTATAGAGCTTCTCCCGCTGAGATTCAAGGTCGACATTCTTTGCTTTTTCTTGTTCCAAAGAACTTTCCGCATTACGAACTCCTGAATACAGATCAGTTTTGTCAATGGACCCCGACCATTGACTCATACTTGTTTCGACCTCGGCAAGTCTATTAAGTTGGCTAGTTAACGAGGTTTTCTCAGAGACGAGTAATGAAATAGTCTCTTCGTGATTCCTCAGTTGAGCATCAGTTTCTTGTCTAAACTCTTCTAGCTGAGACCTGAGACGTGTTCGTTCTTCTTCTAACTGCATCTGGAACTGCGCACTTGTCTCCGAAGAAGTTCTTGTGTCTTACTGAAACGTTAAATAGTAATCAAGAGTAATAAGAGGTCAAACATACCTTCAAGAGTCGGTATCTGCAGCTTCTTTTCTCGAAGTTTTGCTATCTCCGACCGTATAGATCCTGTTTCATACGGCAGATCTCTCTCTTTCAATGAAAACCCTGATGAAGCATTGCTGAGTTCTGATGAATTAACCAGAGGTGGTGGTTGTGCCGATGGGAGGAAAGAAGGGGTTGCAGTCCCTACAGAGAGTGAAGTGACTGGTGGCAAGCTGGTACGCCAGGGTACGAACAACGAATTAAGTGTACAGATCGGCGGACGGCATCAACGTAGTCTTGTTAAACAAGAACCAGAAACATTCTCAGGGAAACACATACACATCGTCACTGCTGTCTTGCTTTTGGTCTCCTGCTAGGGCATTAGAAGGTGTAGGAGTTGATGTCCTTGATGGAAGAGAGGCAACATCGGGCGCACTAGACTCTACTGCTTTTTTCTGCTGTCTCTTCTTGAGCTATGTAAATTGCATTAAATAGAACTTGAAACTTTTGAAATCAGAAGCGACACGTACCATCGCTTTGGCCCTCGCTGCCTTCGCTGCCCTGTCAACTTCAGACATTCTTACTATCAGCGGTAAAAGCCCAATTGTGACAGAGGTCCCAAGCCGCAACGTAAAGTGCTACTCTGGAGTTGAGGTTAGGGTTTTGATTTGGCAATAACTACATGGCATTGGGCTAGGTTTGAGAATTGCATGGCAGCAACTTAACGATGACTCCAGGATTTGGGTAGCTAGTATATACAACAGCTAAAATCAAAGTGAACAAAGAGCAGTAGAAAGAAGAGGTATAACTAGTAAAAAGGGATAATTTCTGAAATGGCAACCCGGAGTGAATTGTAAGACCGAAAGACAGTGACAAACGGATGTCTAGACCGGAAGTTCAAGACTTGCAGGTGAGTAATAGATTTAACATGAAATGGCACAGGTTATTGCGAAAGACTCGGACGGGAAGAAAAATAAAGTAAGCAAGGTGCCATCGGGATATCTCATACTTACGCCCACACCTAGCGGTGGTGAATGTCAGATCGATTTTTATTGACAATGACACAGACACTGACCCTCAATGTACTATCCCAACTGCCTGTGCAGAGGGCCATACCATCAGCGCTGACTCCGAGACAACTGACACGATTTTCATGCCCAGTCAAAACTCCAACACGCTCGCCCTTGAGCGTATCCCAAACATTGCAAGTCCAATCATCATATCCGCCAAATAGAATACGACCAGAGATGGAAAATGCGACTGAGGTGATACCACAAAGAATATTATCATGAGTGAAGGTGTTAAGCTCACGGTCAGCACGGATATCAAACAGACGACATGATGCGTCATCTGATCCAGTAGCGAAGGCATCGCCATTGGGAAAGAATCTAAAGCAAGAGATTCAATGGGGTTGGGAAATGGCAAAGCACGTAATACTTACGAGACGGCATTAATGTCAGACTCATGGCCAGTGAAAGTCTGTGTAGCTCGTCCCGTGCGTATATCCCAGAGTTTCGCCGCGGCATCACAAGCACCGGAGATGAAAACATTATTATTGCCAGGAGCAAGGGACAAGCTGAAATGGAAATTAATATCAGTAATATTAGTGCTGAACGGAAATAAAAATTACCTCATTACATCGCCAGTATGGTCACTGAACTCGATGACTCGTACACCTGCCTCAATATCCCAGAGCATGCAAGTCATGTCTCCTGAACTGGTGACAATTTGACGGTCGTTGATGAAGCGGCAGCAGCTGAGGTAACCTGAATGTGCACTCAATTCGCGCGCTCCTTTAGCATTAATTCCATCCTTATTGTTGAGGTTGTAGATCGAACAGATATTATCAAGACCACCACAAGCAACGTAATTGCCGGAGGGCGAATAAGCACATGTCATGACCCAACTGGAGCGCAAGGGAATTGCATGAACTTTGTTCGTGGTGTAGGCATCCCAGACAATGAGCTTTCCGTCTTGTGAAGCAGACACAAGATGTCTACGGTCAGCAGCCCAGTGCATGGCATAGATCTTGGCAAGGTGCCCACGAAGGGTGCGACGCGGGCGCATCACGATGCGAGGTAAAGGATCAACTTCTGCTGCCATTGCACGCACTGCAAGAGACACCGAACACAGAGACTGAGCTGCGAGGTATCTAACTAGAGTCTGGGGCCTTACAGCTTGTATCAGCAGATGTTTCCTTTTTGGCACGTATCTTCTCCTTCAAGCTTTCTGCCTCGCGCCTGGCAGCAGCTATTCTCTCCTGGATGTCATTTGCTGCAGATGCAGACGCTTGCTGCGACATTTTGAGATGCTGAAGGGAGAGATGAGAACGGACACTAGCACGAGGTAGAGGACGGCGACTCACGTGAGGGGTCAAAGAGGGCAATGATGAAGGTAAGGAACAAGGAGATAGGTGGGAAGATTCCTCTCCTTGACTGCAACACTTTGTTGCTGATGGAATCACGTCCTCCGCATTTTGCCGGACCCACATTACTTGGCTACTACATGCGCTCCACTTCCCGATGTACTCTGCATTTCTGCTTCTGCTCTGGAATAAAATTGGAAGCCTCAGGATTCAACAGATGCAATGTATACGCGAGACAAATAAAATATGCACTTTCTATTCTAGGTGTTATTTGCACATGGTTATTTTTCAATAAGCGATTCTACTCTGGCAGAGCTCTTGTAACCACGGAACCTTGGTTCGATTGAATATCTAATATCAAGGGAACATAATTAAATACAAGTCACTGAGCCCAAGACCTAAAAGCACAACCAGAGCGATCAAATTACAGTGTCTATGAGGACATTCATTAATGATCGACACCCAGCCCAACTCGATTTGAACAAAAGAGCCCATTGTCGAACCTCACTCTGCAGCCTCAAAGTTAGCAATCGCCCTTCGTGATATAACAATTCCAATCCATGGTTGCTTTCAGTGGTAGTTCTCTTTCATGCAAATTCGTGGTGTCAACGTGACTTGAAAACACGATCCACTAGTCCCACACGTCTGTATCGCTCAGGAGCATAGCTAATGATCTAAGTTAGACTCCACCGTCCGGCAATGGGTCACGTCAAGACCTTCTCCGGGGTTCATCTTCACTGAGGAAAGTATCCACGGGCCCTGAGTGCTTTTGCCATCTTGGATATTCATATCATAAAGTCAGGAGACCACGATCCATGGCACGAAGATAAGTAATTCATCTCTCGCATTTGGCATCACAGTCCTAACTTATAGTATCGTCCTGGTCCATAAGTGAATCCAGGCTCCTCCAGACCACTGTTCTACTTCACGTATCCCTAGTGAAACCTCTTTTTTAATGGCTTAATCCAAGAGTTTCAATTTCTAGGCAAAGTCTGGATCATTAAGGAGTCTCAATAAAAAGCTCGAGTTCCTGTCAAACATACAGTCCAGAGACCAATCCAAGTCGTAGTCATGTCTGATAGTAGGTACTCACTGCAACATCTTCTGAGCGCGTTGGTCACCCTGCTCTGTAGCCGGAACATCTGGTTTAAACAATTGTGAATACCGATATTTTCTGTTCATATACAATCTGACGACAGAATAGACCTTCAGGGCTCACAGCGTCTTTGTGCCGTTACCTGGGTCGACACATCTGATGGCCCTAGCCACAAGCCACACTGGACCAGTGTCTGTAAGAGTAAGTATCTTCTCGCGACCCTTTTCTTCACTCGTCTGACTGAGAGGGCTGGTCTGAAGTTGAAGGTAAACCCCGTGGCACAGGTGAAGGACCAACGAAGTCTGAGGCGCGGGATACTGCAGCAAATTCCACTTTGGCATGGCTCAAAAGCCTAACAGCAGCTCAACAGTCTTGATCCCATGCTGCTGTTTGATGTCATGTCATGTTATTTTGTGTCTCTCGTTGTTCAATGATATGAATCTGACGTATGATCGAAAAAATCCGTTACTAGTATCCCTTTTTACTGGCTGCCTGATACAAGAGGGAACCCTATGATGCCCACTACCTGAAGCCATCTAATATTCTAGCTAGGAGCCTTACAAATGTTCGCACGCAAGAACACAATCTCGTGTACATAAATCTGAAATACATATTTGCTCTGAAACGTTTGCATCGCACACATTGGCCTCCGTGTTGGAGAAATATATCTGATCAAAATGGTATTCTCTATTAAGACCGTCCACAGGCTGGTCGAACTACTAAATCAATTGTCTGCCTCATTATGTATCCCTTAATGCTGTCAAATCAAATACAGTATCTGTTGTCTGTCTCCTATACTAACCTATCAACTTACTGTACGTTATGTTATCCAGTTCCCATCTACGAGGACCATTGTACATGGTAACGCCTAAAGAGATATTAGGGTACATGAAATAAATTTTCTACGAAATCACAGGTGGATACATTTGCATCCTTTTATTCGACAGGGTATCTATTAGCAGCAAAAACCAAACTTCACAAAAATTCGTCAAGACCATGAAAATAGATGGCCAATTGCCTAGTGGCTGGATGAGCTGTATTGTACATCCAGGAAAAGGCAGCAAAAAATAGGTAGACACGTTACTGGAGTTTAGCTTACCAGGAGCCCTAATTGCGAGGCACATACGTATACCCACAAACAGGAATATCCTACCCACTGGGCACTCCGTTGAAAATACACCTACACTCGAGTGGAATTCAATCTCCGACATTGGCTTCACCTTCATTTTTGACCTATTACCTCTATGGCAGTCAGACAACGATTGACACCTTTTTTGATAGCCGTGATTACAGGCAAGTCGACCTATGACCTTACAGAAGACTAATGGGACTGAGATTGGATAGGGATTGCTTCCGGTGTCTATATCTTCAAGCCCTTGGTGGCGCCCCTTCCTGAGCAAGCGTCAGTTCGCCAAATTGGGAACATATTACTATACTAAGTGGTGCTCAGAGAGGCTCCGGCGCTGAATCAGCCCTTACCGGTGAACAACACCCAGGACACCAAGCCAAAATAGTTCATGACGTCGAAAAATCATCTTAATATGATATATTTCTACCTACAAATACTATCTCAAAGCCCCTGCAGTGGTTTAAAGCCTTTTCGTCCTGCGCTCCCAAATCTGCTCAGGAAACTTGATTATTGATGAGCAGATCGACGGCACATAAACTCACCTGAATGACTGTTTCGCCTAGGAAAATCATTTCTTTCCGGGTTTCTTCCACTATCAAGTCTTGAATCATGAACCATTTCTCACCATCACCACCTCCACCAGCCGCCCTTAAGTGTACTTTCCAAACTGTGTTTTCCTTATCTCGTGTTGTACCAGCGACAGACTCATGAGTTACATTTGCGATCAGATCGTATGATGTATCGTCCATGGGATTATCAATATCTAGTACATTCATGATGAAGGAATTCCAGAAACAGTTTATGCACTTACAGTCCCTGAAGTCTAGTCCACGGAGAGGAAAATTAACGATGGTCGGATTTTTCTCCTCAACAAAAATATTTCTGGTAAAGCGTTTGAAATGCAGGATGATATACTGCGGCAACTTCTGGCATTTGTAGCGCTTGAGCTGACCAGCTGATTCCTTACAAGAAGATTTATGACTGTCAAGGAACAGATTAGATATCAAAGATACCTGAGTGGTGATACCATCGTATTTGGACAATACAGAGTGGATACCAACTTGTGGGACAATGTTCTTTTCGTGGCTGTCCTGGAATAGCGGAGGTGGCGGTAAATCGACTGCCAAGAATAGATATGGTGAGACAGTCGATTTGATATCTGAGTTCGACCTGTCATGATCCCCGCTCGCTAGGCACTGGAGCAGCACATACCTCGGTCTATATCAAATCGGGGTTTTTCATTTTCACCAGAATCCGGACGAATAAGAACTTGTTGTGTTTCAACTCTCAGTTCTCCTTGAAATGTGGAAAATATGATACCTATCATGTGTAAGTCAACCAAAGGGCAGAAAATGGAACATTTATCTCGTACTAGAGTGCCGCTTTTTCATGCCGCCTGAATCTTTATGTAGTCGATTAAGTAACCATCCAAGAAATTCGACTGGGTCTCCTTGTTCTTCCAATCGAAATTTTCCACCACTTGCGCGGTTAACCTCCTGAAGAAATTCATGAGGGCTTACTTGGCTCTTGAATAGCTGAGGATTCCAGATTTTTTTGGCCAGCGCCGCAAAACGCTTGAGAAGCTCGGACTCCTTGGCTCGGAAGTCTGATAGAAGGAGATAGTCGCGCAGAGGAGGTACATGAAGGAGTGCATGAATAACCACGTTCATATGATCATTCCTCTTGATGTTGTTGAGACCGATGTATCCAGAGAGGTAAGGTTCGTGTTCCAGGTCGTAGGAGATTTTTTTAAGATGTGCAGGTGATGAAAGATTGATGATAGAGCTGTGAGTGAATCTGGGGGCGAGAACAAAGGCTATATCGTCCAAGGACGGGTCTGCTACAGGATAGCCATCAGGGAGTACATAGACCTTAGGCAGAGGGTTTAAGTTTTGATTGGGTAAACAAAAGTGCCCTACGTCACCTTTGCAGTCTCCAGGTTAATGAATACGTGGTGGTCCTCGTGGATTGAATGCGCGTAAGCGTAGGATCTTTTGCCCCTTCCTTGAAAATATTTACCGCATACGAGGCATCCATAAATATTAATGTTTGATAGAGACACGGAGCAGACTTTCTCGAAATCAAAATCAAGAACAGCTCTGTTTATCTTTTAGAACGTCAGAGTCTAACACAAGAGTATGAAAATGGTTACCGCACTTGCCGTATCAAGGTACAAATCTGAAGCCCTGACTCCCTCAGTGTATTTTAAAGGCTCGTCAGTGTCTGGTTCGTCTTCATCTTGGTCAATCCTTGGCTTTTTGAGTGGGCGGTTTGAGTCCCTTGGAAGCTCATGAGGTTGCGTCAAGTCGGCTTGAGGGGTCAATTCTGCCATAAAATTGGTCATGGACCAGTTCGGGAGTCTGATTCATACGCTGACTCAGCAAGACGAGCACTTGGCATTAGAAATGCGTCGGGTGGCGCAACTGGGTACACAGGTTCTGCCTTTATGCATAGGAAAAATCAAGCGTATACCTGCAAATGCTGCGCTCTATTCGTCTGCTCGCATCTCTAGATCTCGGCCTAATCCTCGAATCGACGTCGACCCAGACTTGCAGATGCTGATGCAAGACGTCGACATGGCACTTAACAAACATTCAAAAAGGGAACAACAGCAGCTCGAAATCATTCCCAAAGAAGAAGAAGAAGAAGAAGAAGAACCAAACTTTGAAGACAATGGCTATGAACCACAAAGCAACTTACACCGAAAATCTCCCGCGGCATTGTTTGGTAGTCAACGTATAGGTGCGGTTGTTATACCTCACGAAATGCAAGACATAATACAACGTCTATTCTCTGGTAATTGTTCCTGCTCAACAAATTACAAATATGAGCTCTACATCCTGAGTCAGATGTCAACAAGGCGCAATTACACAGTGACGCCAAACGGCTGTTCCAAAAGGATATATTCGGTGCTTATGAATGGGATCATCAGTATGAAGGAAGATATCAAACTCACATACAAGGTGTTAAACACGCCAAGCGTGATGGGACTGCTTTTGTTTCAATTGCATTACCTGCGCACTATTCGGTAATTTATGCTGTTCTTGACCATGTCAAACAGAGACTTGGTCCAACCTGGCGGCCTGAGCGTGTTTTGGACTGGGGAGCTGGTGTCGGTAGCGGCTTGTGGTAAGTGCAACCTTGATGAACATCCAATTTGACGTCGAAATATGGCCAGGGCAGCCCTGTATTCCTTCCAAGGACCCGAGGTCGTTGATCATTCAATAAACGATTTCCGAATTTCAGATTCGAGGCTTAAATCCTATGTTTGCATTGAAAAACGTGATGGATTATCACAAATCGGGCGCCGGCTGATAGAATGTTCGTTTTGTTTGTTGTTTTATGTCTGTACTTTCCTATAACTAAATCAGTTTACAGCCTCTTTACCAGAAACGGTTTCTCTAAGCTGGAAAAAGGGGTGGTTTGCCGAAGATGGTGTCCTACCTACTAATGGAGGAGGTCTTGTTGCCTTGTCTGCCTTCTTGCTCACCACTCTCCCTAATCCCTTAGCGCGAAAAAACTTGGTCCAGGAGATTTGGAATAGCGGTGCGAATACAATAGTACGTATTTTTCAAAAACCTCAGTCGAAGGTCCTGATTCAATCGCCAACTAAATCTAGATTTTAATCGACCATGACAGTAAAGAAGGCTTTGAGGCTGTCGCTGCTGCAAGGCTATATCTCTTAAGTCTTGGGAAGAAAGATCTACTCGACCAAACGTTTGATGTATCTGGCTGCCACGTAGTTGCCCCCGTAAGTTATACAAATCGTTGGTTGGTTCTTCTGCTGGCTGACAATCTTGTAGTGTCCTCATGATGGTGCCTGTCCACTTTTCCACCCTGGTACTACAAAACTGGTGTGTGGCTATTCGCAGCGGCTGCAAAGACCTGAGTTCGTTCGGCGAACAAAACACTCCGGCACGGGCCACGAAGACATCGGTTATTCTTACGTTGTTGTTCAACGGGGCCCAAGGCCACGTCCCACTATCGCTGGTCTTGGAAGGATTGGTGCTGTTGGTAAACGGGAATTAGAAAAAGAAGCCTCGAAGACTGTGAAAGAGCTGCAGGTACACGATGACAGATTGCCAGAAGATTCGCATCTTCAGGATTCTGAACAAGAACATTCAACAACATCGATGCAGCTTGATCAAGATTATGACGAAGAGCAAACCCACGAGGCGATTCGACTCGAAGCTTTTCAGTGGCCAAGACTTGTGTTCCCTCCTCTGAAAAGAAGTGGTCACGTTATCATTGATGGATGCACTGCTCAAGGTACATCCATGTCGTGTCCAATATCTAATAGCCATTGATATACTCAAAGGAAAAATTATGCGGATGACCATTCCGAAATCCCAAGGAAAGCAGCCATACTATGATGCCCGCAAGTCAGGTTGGGGTGACATTTTCCCTCACCATCCCAAAAACAAACCTCAAGAACGACAACATGTATTGAGATCATGCTCACACAGTGTTCCAGGCTCCGATATTGGTAAACGTTCATCTTCGCGTACAATGGAAGCGCCCAAATACGCAGAGATCGCCAAAGCTGTCCAAGACGAACAGAAGAGATTACAGAGAGAGAAAAGAAGGGCAGCACGACAACCAACTTGGGAAGATCGTGGGGATCCAGATAATATGTCATAATTAGTGCCTATCTTCTGATACTATCAAGTCAAAAATCAGATATACGGATGCCAGGCCCTTGTGTCGAGCTCAACATGACCTTGCTAATGGTTGTCACTGATCCCAATGTCAAAGAATATTCTCAGGTCTCAAAAAGAATTTCAGCATACCAGGTCGAGGTCCGGAAACCCTCAATTTTCGGCTATCCACACCATCCTTGGTATTTCCAGTGGCCTTCTTTACGGCGGCTATGAAGTGACGAACGTTAAGAATCACTTCGTGAGCCGCAAAATTTAACTATGAGAAGTGAGGACAGATCAAGGGAGTATATGCTTCCAATCATTGAGACGTACAAGAGCGATGGGAACACGTATATTACCAGCCTTATCAGCCTTCCATTCGCTTGTACCACGAATGCGCTCAAGGTATCCAGCGAAGTCGTCTGTTACTGTGCCCCTTCTTTCGGAAGGCATGAGACCCAAGGGCCCCAAGACCCTTCCAAGGGCAGGCGTAATAGTTTTAATGAGAGTTGGGCTGCAAAGTATCGTTGTTGCTTCTATACGTCCATTGACAATCTGGTTCAGGTAGACAGCTATTGACCACTTAAGATCTCAACAGACAGGAGGACTCACACCATCAACGAGCTCTTTTCCACCGACGATGTGCGCTCCGGCCTTCCTAGCTTCCTCTGCTTGTCTACCCTCGGCAAAAATTAGAATTTTGTCTTCTGTCGGAGGCTTCGCCTCTTTTGGAAGGTTAACACGACCTTTTGGAATGGTAACGCCAGTTTTCATCTCGGTCTTGATGAATAACTCATACATGTTATTTGGAGAAGTCACCTCAACAGCCTGGATTATCGTTCAGATGATGAGTGACCACAACACAGAAACGTACACGTAGAACTGAGACGGCCTCAGCAAGAGTTAATTTCTCTGCCTTAGCATCTTCTGCTGCTGTAATGGCAGCCTTGCGCTTAGCTTTGGCCGCTGCAGCTTTCTTTGAGGGTATGCGAACCGTAGACTTCTGACGTTTGGCGAGATTCACGAGTGTTGTGGAGAAGGTCCGAGAATGAAAGATAATATTCTGGGAGAAAATATAAGCAACGTAAATTCTCTTGTACAAGACTCACTCTGACAGGGTTTTGATATCGTCGGCAACGTAGCACTAGAGCAAACATATTACCCAGCTTCAAGAGTGCGGTCATACGAAAATATCTATGACCGTGCGAACGCATCGTTATTTCGATTCCCAGGATGTCCGCAACTTCCTCCATGTCTTCGTGTCTCGTCGGGAGCCAGCTTTTCAGATCTTTGCGAAATTCATCCTCACTCATCCGTCGCTATGCTTCCAGGTCAGATGCAGTGACAGACCCGAAGAAAGAAATCATCCGACGTGCCCTATATCCCAATAACGTCCGAAACCGTGCCTCACCTACCGGTACATGGCGGCCGGATGTTGGGCAAGCCATCCAACATGCAATACCATCCGTGCAAGCACACAACACTATAGAACGTGCGTGGTTGTTGCACAAACGTCAGATTCGCAAATGCCGCGAGACTGAATTGGCACGAAAATTCGAGAGTATGAAAAGAGCAATGGAGGAGTTGGAGAAAATCGACACTCAACTTTATCTGGAAGCTAACAAGCAGGAAGATCCAAGGATTCGGTCAAACCATGAGCAGGCACTAGCAAAACAACTTCGTTCGTCAGAGTTGCGAGCTGTTGAAGCCAGAGTGCGAGGTCTGTTCCCACGAGAGCTCCGCATACCTACGGAGACACCTGCACCTTCGGGTTGGAACTATGATTGGACACCTATTCAACGTCCTGTATGATTCTATACTACAGGTGTGTGCATTTTCTTCGAAAAGTGTGTATGGCTGAAACTGGATGCCAAATTTCCAGTCAAACTGGTGGAAAGATAAAATGACACAATTAGCTCCATCTATCCTGGTACATCTCTCCCATCATTGCTGGATCTCCTGGTCGACCGCCAGCCGCGGTTTTAGTGAGAATCCCTGATTCGATGCTTTGCAGACCGTCAGCCCACTTTTGCAATGCACTATAACGCTTCTTCTCCAGACTTTGCCTGGAATGAAAGACATTGATCAACAACCAGTATAAAGATGATGAATGATGAACATACTTGGAATCTAGCTCAAGTCGCTTCCCAGCTTGATCAATACGACCTTCTACCTTGCCTTCAAGAATGAGATCAACGAGGAGGTCCTCTACCTCTCGGGTGTCGACATTCAATTGCTGTTGTAAGCATCGGTGAACAAAAGACGAAGCAAAGATTACAAATCAGTTACCTTTGCAAGGAATGATAGTTCGAGGCGTGTGTAAGGCTTTATGAGATCGATAAGATACTGAGTGCGTAAACTGCGGAGAAGTTCGCCGATGTATAGGCGGATAAATGGGTCATCCATGATTGTAGAACGGTTGTCTCAAGAGCAATTTCAGTTTTACTCAGTTAGCTCGGTCACGGGCGACTGCACCTCGTAATATCTTTTCGGCCAGATGAACTTCACGACGTTGATATGCATCGACAAGATCTGTCATTGCTTTGATCTGTGAATCACTTTTGTATCTGAGTATACATCAATATCCCAATCCCTGAAGAAAGCCATCACACCTACGGTTTTGTCTCCTGGCTGTCAAAGGGGTTGACTTCGCTACCTGTAAGCATGTTGGCCAAGACAAGATACTTCAGAACTTGGATACGTTGAGGCGAGCCGGCCTCATCATAATTTCGAAATGACTCGAAGAAATCCTCACTGGCACGATTCCATTGTCCTGGGCATCATTAACCTCTCATATCTCATGTTGGTTTCATTTACGTACGTTCACCCATCCACATTTTACCACCACATTCTTTGATGACACCCATGATACGGGGATGAGGTATGGCTGAACGAATATCATTCGCAGCGTTGTAGATCTCCTGTAATGAACAATTATAAACTCGTGGACTAGAAGAGTGCAAATTTGTGGACCTTAAGCTTCTTATAATTTCGTGTTTCATTGTGCATTTGTATTTCTAGTGCGTAGATCTCAAGCAACTGAGTCCCGCGCTGTGACTGATCATCTCCATCATTCGAGGCAATTGTGGCATTGTGTAGGTCACGAAGGAGCTAGATGAGATGTAAGCAGAATCAAACTAATACCAATAGTGAAACTCACTCACTTCCGATAAACGGACATACTCCTTGCGGTCCAACCACAGCTTAGCCAATTTCAGATTTGTTTTCGCGCTCAGACGCTTCGGTGTTAATCATATATCTGAAAGAATAAAGGAAGAAATGACATACGTCGTTTTTTCCCTCCACAAGCGCGTTCCTTGTCGCCTGATAGAACCGCTCGAGAATATCTACTTCAACTGGACCTCCCTTTCCTCCTCCGACATAATCCAGGATTCCATTGATGGTCTTCTCGGAGTAATTGCGTGTCACTGCCGACTTAGTGTATGTAAGTAACCGCGTGTACGACTTCAACGCATCCTGAGGCCGCCGTAGAATAAGGAAAAGAAGTTTAGTTGACTGCTTCAGTGCCTTGAAACCCCTGGCTGGTATCCAGAACTGACTCATAATAATTTTTTGTCAAACGCACCAATCGCCCTTTTCTTGTTCTTGTTCAACAATAGCTTGAAAATCGCCCAGAGCGTCTTCTGGGCTGTCCTCCTTCTTTGCTGAGGTTGCACTGTGAGCGTGACGAGTAGAGATCCACTGCGAAGAATGTCGAGCTCACATTTTGCTTGATAATACATGTTTTCAATATCAATAGTTCCTGAGTCGTTTTCTTCGTCGTCGTTATCTGAATAGTCGAAACCATAGTCCTGTCTTACTCAGACAACGGTATAGAAATTTGATGATGCATACCTCATCATCGGATCCTTGCATATAATCAGCATCATCATCATCCATGGTGTGTAGAGTGCAGGAGAGAGAGAAATTGAAAGCGGTGGCTTGGTTTGGTTCACGTCAGGAAGATGAGGACATTGCCTTATGCAGCCACGCACAAACCTGCTAGACGATCTTGATGTGACACACGTGACTTTTGTATTCGGCATTTCTATTCCGCAACAAGTAATCTAGTACTAAGACACGGAGGGCTAAAGAGGGCCTAATATCAGGGACGTGTCTACAGGAGGAAGGAGTAAAGTGTGGGTGAAGTTTACTGGTAGATGGGAGGAGTAGGTGTGTTAATCGGAGGTGTTAATGTCTGTAATAGAGAGTGGAAAATGTAAGTGTATTCATTGCGATGGGTTGTGTCATGGGATGCTCATCTTCAAGCCCTTCTGGTAGTCTGTCATTGGTTGTAGGTTTATGTCGGATGGGTGGGCCTGTTCTAGATCTGGTGAATGCATTGGATTTCTGCCAAGGCTTGGATTCCTCGGTGGGTGCACGTGACTACTCATGTCTCGAGGCATTTCTCCAAACAAGTTTTCTTGAGTGATGATGACAATTCTATGAAAGCTTTTCGCTACCTTCCATGAGCCGTACAATTGAGTCTGTATCTCCCTTAGCTGGCTTTTATGGCGGCCAATCGACTCGCTCTCGCAGCAACAGCAGGTTGGATGACGTAACAAGTTTGACTTCGTTCAATCCTTTTGCAGGGGAGGATGAAGATGAACAAACATCGTATACCTTCACTTCGATTCTGTCAAGGGTAAAAAACACTTTTTCAACATCAGCAGGTGCTGCCTCAACCTCAGCTACCGTTATTCGAGACCAGAATATCGTCTCCAGTGGCCCTGCTATAGACTCACAACGCCGAATATCAATAACCCCAAGCCAAAATTCCCAATTATCCACAAAACCTGTGACAAATGAAAAACTTTTCTCTCTATCCACTGCCCCAGCTCAAACTGCACCTCCACTCGTATCCTTGACACCGGCGCAGTCAGAGGTTCCAACGTTCACACTCGACTATGATCCTTCCTACACCCGTCGCAATACACCCCCCTCCGTCTATGAGGCAGGAGATAGCGGACCTTTCGGAACTTTTATTCCTGGATTTCCCATCCAAGATGATGCACGTAGCGTCAGAACTACCACGAGTTTACACCGACCGGGTTCGGTTTCGAAGGTAATGCGAAGGCTCCGAGGTGAAGGTGAGTTCATTCACGATGTTACTTAAATCAGCTTTTGAGGTCGATGTCAGGCTTGTCAAAAGATTATTGGATGGACGATGAGAACTGCAAGGAGTGTTATGATTGTAAAAGCGTCTTTACGGCTTGGAGAAGAAAACACCACTGTCGTATTTGCGGTATGTGAGGCCATGGTTTGAACGAATGTGTTCCCGATTTTTTCTATCAAGGTCAAATTTTTTGTTCTCGCTGCGCCTCGAACATCATCAAGGGAACACGATTTGGTCAGAATACCATGATCCGTGTTTGTAATCTCTGCTTGGAGAAACTAGCCCAAGTTGACGAAGACGATGAAGACGATCGGCGTTCTGTGGTTTCATCGGTCACTTTCCCAGCTCATCAGTTTGGAGGAGATATAAAGTCTGATTTAGGACATCCTCAATCACCATTCGCAGCTTCCCAGCTTTTTAGTCGTACAGATGAACCGTTCAACCTATATTCTATCGCCGAGACCCGCAAAATCATATATGATGAGGCCCGCGACAGTCCAGAGTTTGTGGTCCCCCTTCCTCAGAAGGGTGATAACTGGGGCACGATTCTTGACAATCCAGCGCCTTTTAGAAGGGCACTTTCTGAAGAGGGGGAAGGAGACCGAGATCTATCCATCACGATTGAGTCTACAACCCCTGCTGAACCAAACACCCCAACGCCAGTCGTATCAGGAACAACTAACTTCATTCAATTTCCAATGGGTTCTCCAGAGAAGGGAGCTGATAGTCCACTCCCAACTGGTCATCAGCTTTATCAGTCCGGTGACTTTGAAGTAGCCACACCATTCATTCGAAGCCGTGTTCAAAGCCGTATAGATACTCTATGTCGGACAGAGGAACCGGGGTGGAGGACACGTAGGGAAAGCACAGCGTAAATACCTGCTAAACTCCCGACTATATCTAACGTCTGTTTCTACAGTTACGCACAGGAACTCAATCTAGCATCGATGATGCATCTGCGGATCATGTTACGCCAGATGCTCATCAAGGAAGAAATTCCGAACGTTAATCAATGGGAGGAAATCCTGTTGAAGTTGGCCTTGCGCATTGCCAGGGAACTCGCCTTTGTTTCCTTACCTTTTCGTCAAGGGGAGGATATGGATGTACGGCGTTATGTCAAGATCAAGAAAATACCTGGGGGGAGGCCTTCTGACTCGGAATATGTTAATGGGGCGGTCATAACAAAAAATGTGGCACATAAACAAATGTCGAGGCTTCAAAACAACCCACGCATCATGTTGGTCACGTTCCCACTTGAATTCTATCGAGTAGAGGGTCAATACATGCAATTTGGACAAATCCTTCGACAAGAAAAAGAGTATCTGGGAAATTTAGCCAGCCGCATTGCCGCACTCAGACCTCACGTTGTGCTAGTTGAGAAGACAGTGTCAAGACTTGCACTGGATGTTCTAGTCAGTCATAATATTGCAGTTGCCCGCAGCGTAAAACCGAGTGCAATTGCCATGATAGCGCGTATGACGCAGGGAGATGAGTTTTCATCCATCGATAAACTTGCCCTTGAACCCAGGCTCGGTCATTGTGCGCGTTATCGAATTCAGACATTCGATCACCCACTCATTCCGGGAAGAAGAAAAACATACATGCGTTTTGAGGGTTGTAGTGGTGATTTAGGGTGTACAATCTTGCTACGAGGCGGAGATATTGAAACTTTACGGAAAGTGAAGAAAGTCACTCGGTTTCTGATGTTTATTGTCCGCAATCTCAAACTCGAGACACATCTTTGGAAGGATTCGGTGATAAGCCTTCCATCATTCAATTCCGAGGCCATTCCCTGTGCGCTAGTTAGAAGGCTCGGTCGCCTCAACACTGACACAGCTTTGTCGCTTCTACGCCCTACATTCTTATCTGCCTCACGTTTGGCAAGTCCTATCTCTGGAACACCTGACGCACCTCCGACCTTCCAGTCGCCCAGGAATGAGGAGCTGGATAGCGAAAGCGATCTGCCAAGCGATGAGGCTGAGCAACTTCACCTTTCCCGTAGAATCAAACAAGTTCTGGAACCGTACAGAATCACTTTTATCTCTCTGTCTGCAACACTTCGTTTCCCCCCTCCTTATCCAATCAAGAGGATGAAAGAGCTAGATGATGAACTGATAGTGACGAAGAGAGCATGGAAAGATGACGTTGTTCTGAAAGGAGAGAAGGCACAAAGCACGTTTCGCCAAGGGTCTGGACAAATAGCAGTTGAGCGTCCTCCCTCCGAGGAGCCGGACCGTGCTGATATCAATGCTCAAATTGAGGCGCTCGATGTTCCCATACCAACATCGCCCGGATCCGCATCCCCGCAAGCAATGATTGATGCAGGTTCGTACTTCGTGGGGGCTGCTCCAAATCCGCAAGGCGATGAGACATTGAGCCTAAACTCAACCCTGTCGCAGCCGCTGATTGAAGAGCCTCGTGAACTGGTTCAAGCGGTGGCAGAAATCGAATTGGAAGGTAGATATCGCCTTTTGGAACGGAAACATGAAGAACATCGGCGGGTATGGGAGTGGTATCAACGAAAGAATGCAGACGATTTTGTCGTGGAAAAATACCAACAAATCCTACTCTGGGAATATACGATCCCGACCTCTGGGCTTGGCCTCCAACGGGCATGTTTCGCACCCCAGGTTACCTGCATGCGATTTTATGGTGAGAATGATCTTACCTTGGGCCAGTTCATAGAGAAAGCCGTTGTTGAGACTCTCAGTCAACTTCTCAACACAAAGGCAATGTGCGAGGGGAAAGGTTGCGATCAGCCGTTGGCTCGCCACTGCAAGGTGTATGTCCACAATGAGACACGCCTTTTCATTGCCGTAGAACAATGGGAGGGTCAAATAGTAAATCGTGCCTTTGGTCCAGCTCCTGACCTGATTACTACATGGTCAGCTTGTCGCGTCTGTGGATCTGCCACACCATTCATACCTGTCTCCCCTGAAATGCAACGTTACTCTTTTGCCAAATTCCTTGAACTCCACTTCTACCCAGCTGATGTCAAATTAGTTCAAGGCGCCGGTTGTGAGCATAATATATATCAACATCACATCCGCTACTTTGCATTCAGAGGAATGACCGTGAGGTTCCAAACTGACCCTGTTGTCATGCATGAAATTGTGTACCCGCCTTTTCGAATACACGTGCGACCAGAAACGCAACTCGAAATCCGCAATGCAGATTTTGAAAAACTCCACAAGAGCAATTTCACCTGGTACAGCAATCTAATTGATGAGCTCAGGTTCATCAGCATCGACGCTGCAACAGGAGATGGTGAATTAGATGCCAGACTGAATGCAGAGGTCAATGTTTTCATCTCGCGTGCTGAGATTGAAAGAGAAGAAATCAGTCGTCTCATCAACAAAATATACCGAGAGTCTGCGGCCAAGGATACCTTGGCACTCAATCATGTCCATGCATTTCGACAAGACAAGATTGTTGCAATACAACAAGATTTAGACCGCCTACCAAAGCCCAAGTCTGTATCGGCCGTTGATCGTGGTAGTAAACGAGTATCCGCATTCAGTTCCGTCAAGAACATCTTGGTACCCCCCCCGAGCCAAAAACAGGGTCTACGATTACCGCCGGATCATTCCTTGACTTCAATATACTCAGAAGCAGAGGAGCACACACTTGTCAAGAAACAGAATGATCGTGATCCTTCAACTTCGTCAGCCTCAGATGCCTCAGAGCCTGAGTTAGAGGCATCAAAATTCCCTGAAAATCATCTCACTGAAAAAACTGGACAGTTCTCAACTTCTGCTGTGACTGAGACCCCAGAGGAATTAATCAGGACAGAGAGGTCAGACGATGCTAGTGACTCGACCATTGGAGCCTGCCGGAAAGATGTGTCCATTGATGGTCTTCCCAAAAATGTAGTAGTGAGTATACTACTCCACTAGTGTCTTCTTATCTTCATGTGTTGCAGGAAGAGCATTCAAAAGACACTGAGGTCACGGTTCCTCATGTATCAAAATTGCCTCGAAGATCGATGAATCAACCTAGTGTCGCTGAGCTTGTCAAAAAGTATCAGGATTTCATCCCTGCCCAGACCATGTCCGATCTGGCTCAAAGTGCCCTATCCCCCCGAGCCGCGGCCTCAGAAAGCGAGCAGGAATTTCCAGCGATAATTCAGCATCGATCCATCCGACGCGGTCGCCATCCTGGCTTGGCAAAAAAACCTTCAACTTCGGACTTTGAATCGAGCTATGCTGCCAATGTTGCCCCAATCTACTTGATGCACAGCAGAAGATCCGCCATTTATGGAAGTCGTATACCTGGCCCGTCCGGTCGAATATCTGATTCGCATGAGTCCTCGAGAAAAGCATCTCCTGAAAAACGATCTTCCAATGTGAAAGGCAAGGAAACTCGGTTCAGTCGGCCCTCATCTCCTCCCAGTGCAGTTCCAAAATTTCCTCTTGCCCCTAAGATGAGAGTCGCTAGCCGCACGAAAGAAAAATTCAACAGTCGGACGGTCACTACTCCTGGGAAATCTACACTCCGACGAGCGTCCGTAGTGAACAGCAAGGTCATGGCGATGGCGAAGAATTTTGAGCGACTGGGACGCGATTCTGAGCGCAACAGAAGCCGATACAGGATCATTCGTGGGAAACCAGCTCGACCTGTGGCATCTGCTCGCGCCACCGTTGAGGTGCTTGATAGTGTTAAAGATGCACTCCGGGATGATGACCCTGATTCAACTTCCTCAAGTGAAGCAGATGATGAAGGAGGTGACGTAGAAGATGAACCGTCCTTTGCCCCGCAAACCTCGCCTCTTCAAGAATCCATGTCCTTGATAGAACCATCACAACAAGAAGTTGTTCTATCTGCCACAGAAACTCTCGTGACTGCCCCAGTTACATCTGTGTTTCCTGAGCTCCCCCCACACGAAAAGTCCCATGTCGCACAGACACCTGCTACTGCGCCACCAGAACGTATATCTTTACCTCCCTCTCCCAGGTTCCTGGAAGCTCGACCCGACGTCATGACACCCTCTGATAATGAACTTCCCCCATCAACTGGGCCAGGATCGATTCTCAAGGCTCTATCGGAGTTCTGGCAGCCTCTTCGTCACCCTGCGGAATTCGATGATCCGATGAGTGATCCAGAACATATCTTCAGAGATTCGTCAATGGTTGTAAGGACAGATGAGCCTACATCAATCATTGCATTAGCCTTGAAGTAAGCTCTGCTTCCCCTTTCTCTCTCATTGTTAGCTGAAATCTTCTGAAATCATTCAGCTCCCCTCAATACCGTGATATGTTGGCCAAATCACGTGCTGACAAAAAGACAATACCTAAGCTAACAGAGGGAGAGGTCTTTATGCCCGATGATAAATCCATTGCAGAGTCAACTTCAACATGGGGTGTGGTAAACGTTGATTCTACTGATTCAGCAGATCCCACTGAAGACCTCAAGTTGCCGTCCTCTAAGTTACCTTTAGCGATTAGTAAGGTTCTCGGCTACAGACTCTGATCTATTAATTAAAAAGCGTGAAAGGTTTTGAGAGCGGTGGTCTGACCATAAGCTGTACTATCCTGTATCCCGAACAGTTTGACGCCTTGCGACGGACTTATGACTGTGAAAAGAGCATGGTTGAATCTTTGTCACGATGTGTCAAGTGGAATGCGAGTGGAGGGAAATCCGGATCTGCATTTCTGAAAACTCGAGGTTAGATCCCTCTTCTAGATCCAGTATTCCTACTGACCTTGATCCATCAGATGATCGTTTCATTGCAAAAGAACTCTCGAGATTTGAAGTTCAGACAATGGAGAATTTTGCACCGGCATATTTTGACTACATGTCATCAGCGGTTTCTGCTAATGTATGGTAAATTAGCCCCTGAACCTCAATCTGATCCTTTTTTCATAGCGGCCAACACTTCTTGCGAAGGTTTTCGGATGCTACAAGCTGACCTTCCGAAAGACTGAGGCAGGAAAGAGTTCAGGAAAAAACAAGTCTACACAAATGAATCTTTTGGTTATGGAGAACCTTTTCTATGACCGCCGATTCACCAAGGTATTCACTGCATGTATATCTGGTCTTTCTTATCTAGATTATTCGAACAGATTTATGATCTGAAAGGATCTACCCGCAATCGTCATGTTCAATCTACAGGGAGAGAGAATGAAGTTCTTCTGGATGAAAATTTAGTCGAAAGTAAGTATGTAAATCCGTAATTATTAAATAATTTTGACAAGATCACCAAGCGGCACACCTGAACCCATTTTATCTACGAGAACACTCAAAACGAATTCTACGTGGTGCTTTATATAATGACAGTAGATTTCTTGCAGACATCAATGTCATGGATTATTCCCTCGTTTGTGGCGTAAGTAATCACTTGTCGTGAGGATTAGTCAGACCAACTTGGAGACATCTAGGTTGATAGCCAGAATAATGAACTGGTAGTTGGTATAGTTGGTATGTTTTTTTTTATTTGTCGCCATTTTGGTTTAAATTTTATTCCTCTATTTTTTCTTAGACTATATTCGGACATACACCTGGGACAAAAAGCTTGAAAGTTGGGTTAAAGAGTGGGGAGCGGGAAAAGAACCTACCATCGTGACGCCGAAACAATATCGACAACGGTTTATAAGTGCCATGGAACGGTATTTTCCCCTGGTAAGATTGTATCTAGCTGGTGATAAGTTAAAGCTCTGACATCTTCCCAGATACCAGATCGGTGGATGAAGCACCGAGATGCACCTGAAGAAGACACGAATGTCCTCTCAGAACTCTGGCCCGATTGGTAATCTATAACGCATGTACAGCTTACAATGGTATGTCAATATTAACGGCATTGTCATCAAGAATGGACAAGGAGTATTACTGTATCTCATGCAATACTGTATCATAAATATGTACTTAATTTTAGCGAACATGGTGATCATCCTATCTTGGCCTTTTTCGACGGTTGCGGAGTGCCCTTGTCACTATCTTTACGCTTCTTTGTCCCACTCGACCTAAAGCCAAAAAAGAGATCCTGGATGCGAACTTGAATCTGAATAGCAATTTCCCCAACTTCTGACTCTTGACCATTGAACTTGATAGCATTCTGAATCATGAGGTCAAGGTCTGCTTCGAATGCTTCCACGGTGTCATATTTGTCATTATCCAACTTCTGACGGATAGTGCGTAAGTCCCGTGCATCCTTCCGAGGAATAACTTCAAAGTAAGTTGGAATGCCCAGTACTACAGGATCGACAGGCTCGCGAAAAACCCATGAGCTGGACACTTAATTCAGACCAAAAATAATAGGATGCATTCGAAAACTCACATCGACTCTTTTGCAAGTGTTGACATCAAGCCTTGGAGACCACGTTTTTCTGCCCAAGATAACTTTCGCTCTATCGTCTTTGGCCATTCTTTCTTGAAAACTTTCTCAATCGTATCAGCACATGTCACCGGGAACGTGGAAGGGGGATTGAACTGTCGACAATTGCTGAAAACTAAATCAACGTCTTTCTTAAAGTGCTCCATCGTCGCATATTGCCCATCAGTGAGCTTTTGAGTTATGGTTGCAAAATCCATTGGATGTGCAATCTCATCAAAATACCTAGTTTATGTCAAACAAGGAAGTGATCCAGAGGCGAATTTCAACATACGTCGGACAACCATCTAGGATGGGGTCTACTGGACGATTGAAGATTGCCGCTTCCGGAATCTTCTGCAAAATTTTCAATAAGTCTTTGCATTTCTTTTCGCTAATCGGAGTCGCGTGGACAACAGGCACTTTCTTTGCTTTAGCGGGAGGAGCAGAGGAAGAAGTTCCATTCAATGTTGGAGGAAAAATTTCCTTTTCCTTGCCCTTGATAGAGGGCTTAGGAGGTACTTCCACAGTTGATGTCGGAGCTACGGGCCTCGGATCAATAAGTCGCTCCCTCTTGACATTCTTGGGATGAGGTTGAACCTTAGGTACCACTGAAAGGTCGGATTTTACAACAGAAGAAACAGGTTTAGGTGTGGGAGGAGAAGGTCGTTCCTTTTTGGCCGGAGTGGCTAATGCCAGGATGTCATCATCCTCATCAAGAGTCTCGTTTTTTTTCCTCTTGCTCAGGTTCGGACGGGAAACAGATTTTTCCCGCTCAGAGATCATGCGTATCCGCTCCTCATCTTTTTGTTTTTCGATTGCAAGAACTTCTTGTAAAATGTCATGGGAACCATCATCGACATAGGGGGGAGGTGGTTGTTCAACTTCTGGGAGAGGTACTGGAACTGCTTGTGATGTCTTCTGCTTCTTGGGCTTAGATTGGGCATAAAGTGAAGACACTTGACCAGGAGGATTTGCGGTAGAATGTGAGATATTCGCTTGAGAACCAACTTTGAGCTTGATAGTAGGCCTCAAAGATGAAGCGGGAAGAGGTGACGACGGATGGGGGGTGGATGTAGAAGCAAGAGACTTAATTGATGTAGATGAGGCGGATTGATCTAATGACTTGGTATGTTTTTCACGGGCAGACTGCATAGCATGATTTCTATCGGCGGCCTCGAGTGTCTTATTGATAATTGCCCATTCTGTAGGATTTTCAGCTATCTTCAGAAGACAGAATGTTCGACACTGACGTTTCTCAAAAAATGTTTCCAGGGTGATAGCCTCATTGTTAGCATAACTCCCAGCCACGTTGTACAGTTTTGCATTTGATATCATCAAACGAAAGTCTGCTTGGAAAGCAAACCTATCCTTATACATTCCTGCGTCAAGTTTTGCACCCATTGTTCGCAGATCCATTGGTTCTCTGATGATATCAAAATAACTACAAATATTGACTTTAATCAGTCGTTCCCTGCAAGACAAAATAGCATACCGAGGCGCATTGTCACGAATCGGGTCAACTGGCTGGTTGAAAAGTAACCCATGTTTATTGGTTTGAAGCTTTTTCAAGGCATTCCGGCATGCTTTTAAGTCGTTCAAATTCATTCCAGAAGACTGGGCACGAGGAACCTGAGAGGGTTTTGTGTCTGGCCTGCCGAGTGATTTGCTGCTTGGTGGCTTAGCACCAGCTTTCGTCTTGATTTTGGAGGTCAGTGATGAATGTGTTGGCATTATAGACGGTGCGAACGTCACTGCCTTCTTAGCCACAGGTGATGGGACAATCGACTCATTGACAGAGAGGACACGCGGACTGCCTGGAAGCTTGACTTTTGCGGCTGGAACATTGAGCTGAATGCTTGGTTGGCGCGGTGGAGGACCACCAGTCTTGACCGGCCTTGACGGCTTGATAGGAACTTTTACAGGTAGAATCTGCGGGACGGTCTCCGTGACAGGCGTGCTTGGAATGTGAATCTTAACCGAGGGCGGAGTTTCTTCCACAGGCCTAATCAAAAGATCAGCAAGTTTCAGGAGACACCAGCGAACCTCGAAATCAACATCTGAAGCGCTGTGGGGGAAAGTGAGGAAGATGGTCAAGATGTTATAGTATTCTACACACAGGGCGATTGGCATAAGGAACTCGCGCAACGCTTCGTTTTTTCCAACTTCTCGATCCTTCCTCAACACTTTGATCATAACATCCAGTTCACTCTTCTTGGATTCTTTAGCCTTCTCCGGAGCATTACCATCCTCTTCAATGAGAAGTGATTCATTGTCTTTCAAACCAGTTTTCATTTCACCCATCTGGACGAGAAGGGCAAGACTGTAACAAGCATTACGGGCAACATGACGGCGAACAGCCCGGGAAGTGTCGTTGGCTATCACTGACAGGATATAACGCATGATGACGGGTGTATACCACTTGGTCAAGAATAAGCCATCGAAGGCGGCTAGTCGCACTTGCATAAAGTGCCCTTCTCTTGAAACCTCATCACTTTCTCTCATTTCAAGGACAAGAACAAAAAGACGAACCTTGTCAGGGGGAAGAAAACCTTGGGATGAGATGGTATCAAGTTAGAAACTCCGAGAATCATATAGAACTGATATTTCTCAGTGGAACAGCCGCTAGAACAGAAAAGAACGTACCTCCAGTGCAGCAATGGTCACAACATTGCGGGGAGAAGGAATGAGGCGATCCATGCTGCGGTATCTATCAACTTCAGAGATGGTTTGTTTAATGAGTTCCTTGTCCTCTACTGTTTGTTCGGTGCGGGTTTCCGAAGGTAACAATTCTCCTCGCTCTGGAGGGGCAATTGATACAGCAGCATAAGCAGCAGCAGATATAACGGCACATATATAAAAACCATCAGAATACTAAAAAGAAAAGGTCAAAGAGACAAAAATGTGCATAAATATGAACTTGCAGGGTTCGAGGTGTTGTCATTATAACGGAGTTGGTCGATAAGGAACTGCCTGACAACTGACGGAGATTTCCCATTTTCAAACCTCACTCGAGATATTGCCGTGATGAGGGACTAACAAAGAAGTTCAAGGCATGGACTTGATGAAATAAACAAGAGAAAGAAAAAACAGACCTTCCGAACGAAATATTCTGCAAGATCAGAAAAACTGTTCGGCTTTGGCACATAATTATGAGTAAAGAGATCTTGGTTTGAATCCTCTGGGTCATAGCAATACCGAAGGAACAGCTTGAATAGGTGGAAGAGACCAAGAAAATCCAATTTTCGAATTGCACACTTTTAAGAGTCATCAGACAGGAAACGACAATTAGCACAAGAACCCACTGTCACTAGAGCAAGAGCAGCCTCGCATCGTATACGATAATAGTAATTGGAAACAAGCACAGTCTTGGTCAGTGTACTTGACACGATCGCCGTAGGCTTCTCAGCAAGGGCGCATAATGCCTTCGAGTACACTCAGTCCACCATCATGATCGTCAGTTCAGCTTTAAGAAAACACACCTCTAATTGAGCCACGACATCCCTGTCTCTTTGCAGCTGGGAAACCCACATAAAGTCTGGTTGATCGAACTTAATGTTGGCGATCCATTCAAAGTCAGCGTCCATCCTTATCCACTCATAAGTCGCTCCACTCATCACCGCCTCATCCTCTTCTGTCCAGTCTGCAACTTTCCAGTTCTCTCGTTCCAGTTCTTTCTCCCAGATCTCCAGACCAAAACCCATGTCAATCATACCCATCGCCTCTGCTGCTTCTGCATCGCCCTCAGCTGCAGCCTGAGCAGCTGCTTGCCTAGCGAGGTATCGCTTAGTGTTTCTCCGAACTCGCTTATACTTGGTGTTGAAAGGAACTTCATAACGCTTGAACTGGGTGCGAATGTCGAGTACGTGTTCGTAAGGCGTCCCATCAGCTTCATGTATGCGGATTGTCATTTGACCCTATGACCGAAAATCAATGACTACATGGGCAGGCAGCAAATGATGTTCACCTCAAAGAAGGGAACAGGCTTCAAGAGCGCTTTGGAAACATCATTACTCTCCATTGCTTTGAAAGCTGGTGCCTCTTGACGCATTGTGATTTCGACCGCCATCTTTTTTCGATTGAAAGATGCTGAAAACCCAAAGGAAGGGCATCCACTTCCATAAATCCACTGCTCAGCGAAGCTGCGTGGGTCAACACCACTGACCTTGCGACACATTCGCAGGAAACCATGCGTGGACAGAGCGTTGTTTTGGAGTTCACCACTTATTGCTGAGAGAAATAACTTCGGAAGGACACGAGTTAGCCCAAGCGAGGTACCAGACTTGCATAGACGCCGATCAAGGATATGAAGGACTAAAGGCGCCTTGAGGTTAATGAAAGGAAAGACAACAGCATCGGGAGGATCCAAAACTTGCGGCTGACAAATTGGTGGCATACTCCCGACGTCCCACTCCAGCACTCGCTGCATATCCTTCTTGAGTTTGAACCGGTAATCATTATTCCCGAACATCTTTCGCATGAATAGCCCAGTAATATACAAAGCCAGTCCATTGACCAACCAAACGTCTGACCACGTCTTGGGTATGATGTTGATCCCAGCCCACTGGCAAGCCAGAGCATGGCTGAGTGTATGTCGTGTCTCCATAGCTTGTTCGATCGTATCTTCTCCATGGAGGACGTCCAGGCTAACAATTGACAATGAAGCACTATCAAAGCGCTGGGTTGGCAGCTGATCCACAAAAACCAATTTGTGTGAATTAAAGGGGTAAGAGCCAAACTCAGAAACATAGAAGCTCATTGAAGACCGTAAGAAAGAAGTCGATGTCTTGAGCAAAGACTCCTGCCCGGGCAAGCAGAACGCATACATGAGAGGTTGGGATGTACCGGGCGCCTCATCCGTTGCGATGTCGGCAGGTATCGGATAGTGGTAGAAGGGACCAGCAGCAAAAGCGATGTGTTGAACCGAAGTTGGCACAGCTTGAGAAAACAGAAATATTGTTTTGTTCGAGTTGTACGGATGCGCAATCTTGCAAAACCATCAAGAACTATACTTAGACCGGTCCAAAAAGCACGCACCTGTTCAACCAGCTCACCACTGCATAACACAATCGTAGGACTTGGTTCATTGGTGTCGGATTCGTCACGCTCATCGACTTCCTCCAGATAGCGAGGAACAACAAACTCAAATTCCCAAGTGCATTTCTCCCACAGATTATCGATGCATGGAACCCAACATCTTGCTGCATCAGGACAAGATGGGGTGGTGTAGACATGGGGGATTCTCTAGAAATGAGTCAATATCAGACATACACGATCAATTATGGACTTACATAGGAATAGTTGTCCGTAGGCAACACGAACTCCACACCCTCGACAGGATTGCGCAAGCTGTAAGCGATAGTAACAACAATTGGTGAGAACTCTGCAAACACTTGTCCGTGAGGACCAGGAGCGAATGGCTCAGGTGTAGCACCTGAATCCCACGTCAGATTACAGTCATCGGAGACAGAATCATTTCACCTTCACTGTAAAGCAAGTTCATACTTGAGGTCTGTTTTAAGGATACATCTCTCGGAATCGCAACAGAGAGCTCGCCCTCGTCACTCTCTTGTAGAGCAGAATAGACTTTCCTCTTCAGCTCAGGGTGTCTATGACAGTCGTGGGCCTCGCCAGAACCTCCCATGCTGATGCTGGCCAAACCATCGTGATGAACGAAGTCAGCTTGATGTCCGGCCACTGTGACATTGTGGACAACTGATTATCGGTGAGTTATGCAAGACTTTGTTCCTAATAATGTATTACGCACTGCATTGCCTTGCATGGAAGTGGATAGACCTCAGTTCATTATTTGTGGGGATGATGGTGATCTCGGTATAGCCCTGCAGAGCTGATGAGTAGGCGTAGTCGCAAGGTAAGAAACACGCACCCAAAGGCTCCCGTTAAAGTCAATCTCCAAAACAACCTTCTGATGACTAGTATATACGAAAAAACGTGTCAGACGAGGAAGGATAAGGACGAAAAGGATACGCATATGGAGAAGCCACGACGGATATTCTCGCGCTGAAGGCTTATGCGCGCGTCCATCGACATAAGCACTGTCAGAAATGACAAGAATGTTCAGATGCGGGAAAAAAAGGGATGTCGCCGGAGGTGGTGGTACCAACTAAAGCGCACAGCGATTTGATTATGTAACTATACCCCTTTTCTCCTTTCTGACGTCCATGCCGCCCAAGAAATCCATCTTCCGTCAGCCAGGCGCAAAGCATTTCCAGCTGGTCCACCGTTCTCAGAGAGACCCTCTTATTTATGACACAGATGCTAGTCAACATGTTCTCAAGCCTTTCGAGCGAGAGAATGCTAAAAAAGTGAGATTACAGAATTCCGAGATTGACAAGCCTAATCAAATTGCACAGGGAAATTCGCGGGCCGATCTTGAGTCCCTTCTTCCTGCTTCAGTCCTTGAATATGATAAGAAACGGAACATTGGTGAAGCAGCGCTCTATGGAATCTATTACGATGACACGGAATACGACTACATGCAACACCTTCGGACAGTGGGTATGCAGGATGATGGCGTAGAGAGCATCATGATTGAAGCACCGATTATGAAGAATAATAGAGGGAAAAGGATAATAAAAGATGACTTGTTCATACCGCAGGAAGCACTGCCCTCTGCCTCAGAGCTACCTCGAAATTATGAGTCTCAACAGGCCATCCCTGAGAGCATTGCCGGATTTCAGCCAGATATGGATCCTCACCTTCGACAGGTTTTGGAAGCCCTGGAGGACGACGCTTTTGTGGACGACAATCTGACCGACGACTTTTTTAGTGAGTTGGTAGATGGTGGCGAACGAGGTTCAGAGGAAATACAATTTGATTTTGACGAAAATGACATCGAAGGTTCGAAGGATAGGACCTATCATGAGGATGCACACGATGGTTCATCATCAGGACTCAGTTGGGAGGAAAGATTTGCTCAATTTAAGAGAGTTCAAGCCAGGGAGGAGATAGATTCAACCAGTGATGATGAATTTGCATCAGAAGGAGGCGATACTATTGGAGAACTACCAACAATTTCCGTTCTTGGTGGTAAAGGAAAAAAGAGGCGGAAGGGTAGTAGTGATGCCTCTGGTTATACCATGAGTAGTTTGTCGATGCATCGAAATAAAGCGCTTCAGACACTTGATGAACAATTTGATCGGGTATGTTCTTGTCAATATATGTCATGTAACGCTAATCATACTCTCCAGATAATGCAAAAAGAGTATCACGAAGAAACCATGGAACAACTAGCATCCGATGAGGATACTGATGAAGTCCCTGAACTCATTACCTCGCGCGAAGACTTTGACTCGATGGTAAATGAATTCCTTCAAAATTACGAAATACTTGGGAAGAAGATGAAACCAAAACTTGAAGGTGACACGCCCATCGATAAATTAGACACAATTCGGAATGCTCTGCGGCAATTACAAGTCAATGACGATGCTGACGACGAAATACACGATTTAATATCCTTGGAAGATATGTCTAAGGAAGATAGATGGGATTGCGAGACCATTCTCAGTCTGTATCTGCACAAGTTTTCATTTCGCGAATGCTCAAACTCTTCGATTAGCCACCCGCTCTAACTTGGAGAACCATCCTCGCATCATCCGCATTCACAATTCGAAGCGCACACCGAAAATAACTTTGGATTCCAGGACTGGTTTCCCCTTGGTGAACGACTCGCCTAGAAACGAAACAGGAATGATGGAGAACAACTTTGATGATACTAAGCCAGGACTGGCGTGTAAGTACCTACTTGTCATAGTCGGCAGTATCGTCTCATCCTTCTCAGCTCACAAATATATCACGATTTCCCGGCCTCGAAACGAGACAAAGGAAGATAAAAAAGCTCGGAAAATGGCTGCAAGATCAGAAAAGCAAAATCGACGGATAGAGAAACAAGAGATGAAGGAACAGTTTGCAGCAGAATTGAAGGTTCAGAAACGGGTGCTGGCAAATAAAACTCAACGTGTAAAAAGGTTGTGATAAACAAGTATCTAAATAGTGGTAGGCTCAGATACTCGTAACATTTGATCTGAATCGTCAGAAGCACCGAATTTCCATCCGGAGGCCTCTGATAGCTTCTTGACAGTAACATACTCATGCGCTCAATTTCAACTACTTCTCTTTTGATTGTAACCGTTGTTCTAGTCTTTTCATCCTCTGGAACCTATGCTTTCGGTGCTGGTGACATACCGAATTTCTCATTTCTGAATGGTGACAATTCTCCTTTTAATGGGACCCCGCTGGCAGCTAAGGATGTTTACTAGACAAGGCATTCAGACATGGTGATATTGAGAGTATCCTAGAAAATTTGGCCAAACAAGCTGGACTAGGTGGTGGGCTTTTAGGGCTTGCGTCCTCGGTAATCAGTCCAACATCAGGAGGGCCTAAATTCAGTAAAATGGACGTTAAGCGAGTGTATTTCGTATGTCCCTGAACTATTGCCTCGTTGGCCTATCTTACTAGCCTCACTGCAAGGGGAATTGGCTTAGAGACTATTCTCAGGTAGGCTTCAATCGTCAGGTATCCCTGATAACACCATGACGTGGGCATAGGCCATGGACATCGCTGGTCTCAGCAAACTCTCAGCTGACACTATCGCTCTGATCATTTCTGTATTGGGTTTTATGGTATGATCCTATGAACATCTGCCTCAATCATGGCTTGATATATCCAGACCTTTGGTTATGCGACCCGGGAATTTGAAATCACGCAGGAACGTCTCGGTGTATACCTTCCTGTCGTATGTCCTTTCCCCTGAATCTGCGGGCTTCAAGAATTGACGAGTCATCTTAGGAACACATTGATAACCCCAAGTACGAAGATTTAATATCTTACACTCCAGATCTCGGACGTAACCTTCAATTTCAGAGGATATGCAGAAGTAGAGGGTGATGCCAGGAGCACTCACCCCAAACTTCGGCCTCCCGTCGAAGATCGAGAGTTGGAAATCGACGAACAGACCGGAATGAAGGTAGATACCTTACATGTGTGGAAATTGAAATACTAGACTTTGCTCCAGAAATATATGGCATCGGAGAATGAAGGTTTTGACACATCGACTGCGTGCATTCGTCGCACTCTGAAAGCATGCATAGAATGTGGCCGTCGCGCTAGGGGCAAGGAGTGCGCCGATCTATTTGAGGCATTTCGTTTGCTCGGCACAGGTCTTCACACACTCGAGGATCTGCTAGCTCACAGCAATTGGTGCGAGATAGCTCTGAGGAAGATGGGTTATGAAGAGGTCTTTTGCCATGTTGGAGATAATGGTCTGCCCTTTATCATTCTCCGTCGACTGTCCTGAACTACACTATACCCATTAGTGATACTTGATACTCCTAACGGTCCTGCACCACCTCTCGTAACCGGGACATTTGGAGGTGAGCTGATGCTCAGGCTTACGTTTACCTTAACCAATGCTATATTTTCATAGGTGCAGATTTCTTGCACTCTCTACTTGGAGAAGCACAAGAGTAAGTGCCAACGTAAGAGCAAGTTCCCGGAGATTCTCAAAATTTCGCAGTCACTTGAGCCAGGCTAGCGTAACCAATCTTGCGGCCAAGATGAACGAGGCAAGCAAAAATGAATAGTTTCGTGGAAGTCTAAGTGACGATGTTCAGGCATCCAAAGGAGGGGATTCAAACTTCAAGGCTTTCGAGGCGATTATCGGTAAACTCCCAATTGGTGGGAACGATGAAACGATGAGCCAAGGTCAACAGATACACGAGCAATCGAAGGTTTATCATTTCGACCCCGACAACATTGCTCCTCCCGAAGTTCAACGCCAGTTGATCGATCTGCTAAAATGGCGCGATCAAATTATGAGAAATATTATCGAGGCAATTGAAAAAATCCCTGGTTTGAGTGATCTAGTGGAGGAATTCACAAACACATTGAACACTTGTATGTAGCACTCATATTCTTACCGGGGAATCACTCATTGGTCATCCCATGGCAGTTGTTTACACTGTTTTGGGACCCTACCTCACTGTGAATTAAGCTCCCTGTCACTTTATGGCATGCAGACTCATTCAACCGTATAGCCAATAGTTACTTCTGTGGTTGGTGTTTTGAGCGAAGGAAGCAAAGCTGTTATCGACAATGAAGATGAATACCGCGTTTGTATCGACAATTTCGATATGTCAGCAGGTACTCAATCCCTTTCTGACAGGTATTTGACGATCCAGATACCTCTGATCCGTCCCACAGTATTCTTTCCAAGGTCTGGAAATGGAATATCAAATGTCCGGTCGCTATATTAAAATCTAGTTCTAGGACCACTTTGGCCTCATTCTAAACGAACCGGCGGGAAAGATAGCACAGATTGTAGTTCAATACACTGTTGGTCTGATTGTCAACGTGAGTAATCAGCCTGCAATTGAATTTAAAAGTTCAATTTTTTTCCTCTCAGGCATGGTCGGATGATAGTGATCCTGATCGGATCCTGGATGTCGTAAGCCTTGGGATCCGTACCACTCTTGTTACATCCATTTTAAATTATACAGATTCTTGAAGCATTCCATCACCCATATTATGCAACCGGGGAATCTCAAATTCAACACCTCATGTTTGAGAGTATGGAAAGATGGATTGGAGGATTGGGTTCTGAAGATTCCAGGGAAGTTCTTCAACGACTTAGTAAGGTATACATACACCTATACACGGTTTATATGAGAGCTCTGAGTCAATTTCGCCTAGGAAAGCGTACGTCAAAATAAGAACAAACGTATCGGTTTAGAAGATATGGATATCAAGGAATCTGGGTATAACTTTAAAACTCAGAGTAGGCTCCTTTTTTTCAAATTGCTCGTGATCACCGCCCATAAATTATCTAGACTGCTTCCAAGGTGATCAGTCCGACAGAGGCGCGTACGTTGGAGAAGGTGGCGGAGGCAGTCTGAGTGAAGATCAATCGTGGTTGCAGGACTCAAGCTACGCACAAGAGCAAAATACACATCGATATGGACGACAAGAAAGTGATTTCGATAGAAGTATGCATCATGAAGATTCGTCCTACGTAGAGTATCAACAGGAATCCAGCCAGTACAACACTGACTACTTCCAAGAGAGCTATGGATCTCGCAGTGAAGACGACGTATATAGTAGAGAAAGCTATTACTCTCTAGGTGACACGGGTCCTGAAGACATTGAAGAGTATGAAAGAACAGAAGATCATGATCGGAGCTCTTATCGTGGCCCCAGCCGCGAAGAAGGGGACTACGACCGGTCGGATGAGTATACCCATCGCAACGAAGGGTATAATCCTTCGTACGAGCAACAAATGAAGTATGACTCTTGTCAACGTGATGATGGCCTCGGGGAAGAATACAACATTCAGCGTGAAAATCATGAAGTATATGGTGGTAGCGAGGAGTATGGCTACAGCAGCAGGAAAAGTTCCAGCAATCGCTATGAAGACTATGGGCAAAACGAAGATTACAGCAGTGACCGACCAGAATTCTATGGAGAGCAGAGCTATGGCAGCAGGTCAGGCTACCATCTGAACGACAGTGAAGGCGAAACTCATGATGACGGAGATGAATACAGAGAAGATAAATACTAAATATTAAACAACACAAACTTAAAGCCAATTTTCTTTGGGTGGTTGCTTTCCTGTACTAATAAACTCATTTTCTCTTCTCACCCTGCACCTGCCATCAAAGTTTGTATCTATGGTAGGGTCTGGTATACGTTTGGACATCTGACATCGTCGACAACAGGGGGTGGTGATCTGTAGCATAAAAACCATCTCCTTTTTCAATGGTGATCTACCAGTAGTAGTCTATCAGGTCTAACATGTACCAAGCGCAACAATTACATTGGTCCATGGAAAAATATTTTTGCATTGTATAGTGGATTTCTAGAATCCGACGAATTGGATAGCACACACTTACAGCCTGTGTCTTTCAGATTTTGCTTAACAGTCATGTAGTTACCTTTGCGAGCCTGTAACTATAAGTTGTAGCGTACGAGTCACCCGTTTTTTACCATCGGATTCCCTCCAAAAGCCGACCACAAGGACACCAATTGCACTTATCACTCACCAAGGTGCTTACTCGTATCACACCATACATTTGTATTACATGAACGACACTACTGAGCGTCTATTAATAAAAACCCTCCATTAACAACCCTCCACTAACCCTCTATTAACAATCATCTATTAACAACCCTCCATTAACAATTCTCCATTAACAACCCTCCATTAACAACCCCCCATTGACAATTCTCCATTAACGATTCTTCATTACCAACACTCCCAATAACAATCCTCCAAACCTTAATACAAGCCTCGGCTTACAATGACACCAAGACGCCAGGCGAGTTATCCACAGCAACAGTAGTCGCTCTTTTTACTCGAGAAACCTGTGACTTGGGCCCCCATCCTTTCCTCCCTGACAGCCACGGACCCGCACTACTCATATCACATCCGCCTAGACCCTCACATGTACATTTTCCACCGAGCGACTTAGGGAGTGAATCGGGATCAACAAGATCTAATAGGGCCGGCTGATAGTCATTTCCGAGGATGGAAACTTTTTCTACTGTCTCTTTGGATAACCATGGTTTAATAACGTTCCAAATTACGGTGAAAGATGATGGGGCATTGATAATAACCAGCTGACCCATACTGTGGTGCGGATAAGAGAGGTAATTTGGGTTGCGGAGAGTCCAAGGGCTTACGTCTCGGGATAGTAGTCTTGAGATATCTGGAAGGAACTCCTTGCGAGTGCCTTTACTTGCCAAAATTGATTCAATCTGTGATGACGTGAAGTCAAGAACAAAAGACCTGAGGAGCCACAGACCCAAAATCTTTCAAGTCAACAATAACCAGCGTATTGGTGATACTTCTACCTGCTGCACGGGAAGCAGCTGGAAGAACTTCCCGTGGTAACTGCCAAGGGTCAAGAGGTCAACTTGAAGCAAAATAAACGTTTTAGAACGGCTCACACATTCTGCATTGACGAGGATGGTCTCCCAATGTCGTTGTGGTGTACACATCTTGTAGAGCTTAGCTAGGTTCATTTTCCCAAATATCTGGACGTTGATAGGTCGGCCCTTCTATTTAGTTTGTTAGAACACAGCCTTGGAATAGATGATTGCCAGCAACCTTGTCAGTCTAGAATGGCATTCAGCGATGGGATTCAAGGACACTCGATACACACACCTTATGAAACCACATTGGCCAGCAATCAAAAACAGTCTCTCGATCTGGATACTAAAGGAAGATGAGAAGTCATGGCAAAAAGATTCTTAGACATACATCGAATGGGTCAATCTCTCGATATAACTCATCAATCCCAACGTTTTCGACAGTCCTCCTCCAATGTTGACAGGCTGCAAACATGGTCTTCGACTGAACGAGGTCAAATTTACGAGCTCTGAGAAATCTCCTGTAGGAAAGAAAAAAAAACCCAATCAATGAGCAGGATGGTAAAAATAGAGATGGAAGGTGCAAGCCAACAGAAGTGTTTCGTCGTCTGTGCCAATGGAATCGCCTTGATGAAGGATATTGTCTGCAACAAGTTCCTTTCTGAAGCGCTGAAGAACAGCATCCTGAGATGACCGGGTCATGGTAGGTTGCAGTGAACCACCAAGGACTTGGACCCATGTTGGGGATGGAAGACATTTGGGACTTGTGCGTCAGACTGCTTACGTCACACGAAACAAGGGTGACAATGGACATCGATCCCATATGGACCACCAGCCGTACTGCTCGCCAGATTTTCGCCCTTGGCCAAGTTGAAAAGGTTGCTTCTCATCTGCTTTTTTTTCCTTTTTTAAAAAGCATTTTCTCAGGACATTACTCGGCTCCTCTCCCTCGCTGCTTCGTCTACCTCACTCCTTACCCTTCCCCAAACAGATGACCCTGATGATAAGCTACCTCAAGGTGACGAGCGCTCTGAGCAGTTCGTTCTCGAGGCCAACGAATACTTCGTACGCCTCGATGTAAGTCTTTTTTATCCGATCCACGACTTCCTTCATCAATCATCGGTCCCCAAAGGCTATCCAAGCTGCACTACGATCATCATTAGCTCACATTCGTCATTCGCGTATTGCACCATCAGCCATTAACGCACCCGCTCCCAACTTCATCCCTCCATCTCTAGGCGTAGGCCTTTCATCAGAAGTAGATGGCACTTCACGCATCAATCGCGGTCTTCAGGAAGAAAGAGTTGAAAGGGATGCTTGGAAAGGCATTTTGGAATCGCTCAAACGAGTAAAAGGCGATTTGCCCAAAGATGTTGACATGATCAATTAATTATTTCTCCAGTATCTATTACAATTCCACCTCTGCCTCCTTGAGCATCTTCTCAGCATTTCTGAATTCTTCCGTGTCTACCACACCCGGTTTTTCTTCCACCAGTTTCTAATCCACTTTTTTAGAGTCCAGAACACTGAAAAAAACGCAAATCACTTACCACAACATCTCTCAGTTCTCCATTTGCTTTGACAAATTTTTCTTTCACGTTGAGTACCATCTTATTCGACTCTTCAATCATACGTTTCTAGGCCATGTTGATCCAACGCATACAAAGAACATTCAATGCACTTACTGTGTTTTTGACATCCCACTCTTCTTCTCCTACTCCATCCACCATTAATTTGTCTAGCTTTCTTTGTAAATCCTTCACTTCGTCTTGGTAAAGTTTGATCTCATTTTCGTAGCTGTAATACCCACTTAGGTGAGTTACCGAAATGTTCAGGCCTTACCGTCGCACAACACCGCATTTGATTTTGAGCTGCTTCTGAACGGCAGCTATCTCGCTCATCGCAGTCAATATTAAGCGGTGTGGAGCTGAATGGAGTTAGATGTTGATGTACATCAAACCTCATTGATGAAGCATTAAAAAAGACTCCACTGTATTTATTGGAGTGCGAGAACTTCTACAACAATGAACAATAGAACATGCTCGTACAACAGTGGAATGTTAGAAAAATGATATCAAAATACGACAGCACACAAAACACAAAGGAAAAGCACAGAATGGGGCGTGGATGATCAACCAAATAAATCACTCAGGGGAGACATGACCTAGGCATGAGGCCTACTACTACTGGAACTTGACTAACAACGTCTGCAAGCAGAGTCATCAGGAGAAAGAAGCTTCAAGCTTCGTTACTCGTCATCGGAATGAAACTAGACTCAAGAACCGGCATGGCACAAGCACAAATCGAAAGGGCGACGAAACTAGCCATCGAGCCAGCAAAACGATCGGCGGCGGCAGCCAGTCGATAAGAAAATTCAAAAGACGACCAAGTTTCCCAAGTAACGTTCACTAGCAGCCTTGCGGATACAAAATGCCTGATCCCTCAAGTAAGCGCACAAGTGCGCCGACAGTTTCGGGAACATCCAAAGAACATGGAAGGAGAGGGGAAGGATAAGACATGATTTGACGTCGAGGGCATAACAAATCATTGACAACACAAATGTGGATGAATTGTGGAAGAGACGGCCAGGTGAGATAAATCACAGGAATAAAATAAATTGAGATTATAGCATCATCATATCACGAGCCAGATGGCTATCTTGTCTACAAGCGAAGAATTGACGATGCGAGACCTCGAGATCGATCAGAGTGAATGACAAAACAAGGCCGGTGTATCGGCCACGCGAGGCACGTAACCACAACTAAGTGGTCGTTCGCCTCAAGCGCCAAGGGTTGTCGAGGAAAGGAAGCAGACAAGAAGCAGATGACGTTGGGTTGAGGAAGTGCACCAGAAGCAAAACGGCGCTCGCACTCATAGAGTGGAACAGCACATCTCGAGTTTCCTGGGTCCTATGACTACGTCGTGCCTTCAATAGCTGACAACCAATCCTACTGCCCATCGCTGTTTGCCACAACAATCGAGACCTTCCGAGTGAAAAGCCGGTGATCAAGCGTAACACAGTTGACTTCAAGCCAAAGGACGCAACTAGCAGATCACACGTGCAGCACGGCTGCATGAGTAGCTCGCAAAAGAAGCTTGAATGCACCTCGGGCACACATAGCCTCAAGTCGCAGATGAGAAATGCCAACGAAGTGTGGATGAAAGCGTAGAATGCAGGAGCCATGATGATAGAATGCAGTGATGTGAGATAGTCCATGTCATAAAAAATGCAGTTATCTGCCCTGGCAGATGTAAACTCGAACAAGGAGGGTCGAAAGTCGAGTAGTTTTGGTTTTTTCAAACAAAAGTTCCGTTCTAACCGCTCAAGTCTACATGGCACGATCAGTATTGGGGACCGAGCGTGGCGCCAGCGATCTGACGTTGAGCAGAGTTGAGCATGAGGGTCTCGTTTAGGTTACGGAGTCGAATAACCTCCAATTCAGCCGCCTTCAACCTAGTCTCAAGCTGCTCCTTAACAGTCTCAACGTACTTGATATGACCGACAGCTGAGCAGGAAAAAGTAAGCTACGTGAACGCTGGTGTAAGTGGACGTATTCTGATTTACCTCGATCGAGCAGTGAAACCTTGCTTGACTTTTGGTTGGAGGTGGGAAGCGTTTCCTTGAGACGGGTATATCCATCACGAAGCTCATCGCGCCTCCTTTGCTCAGACTCGATGCGCTGCTTTCTGATGGTCTCGCGGCGCCTATAACAAAGGTCCCGTCAAAGATATGCAAATGCACACGGATAGAAAGACGTACGCATCATTATTAATCTGAGAGCTGGAAGGAGGAAGCGGATGAAAGTCCTCGTCGTCATCTTCCTCTGCATCCATGAGGGCTGTCTCACCAGATGCCTCCTCGGCAGCTTTACTGTTCCTCCTGCGGGTGCGAAGTGTGGGGCGGTTGGCAGGGACACCCATAGGGTTAAAGCGATGCGACCGAGGAACAGTTGCGACATACGAAACAGCAGAGCCAGTGCTGCTGTTACGAGAATGCCGACCCGAAGAGGGTCCCTCGGAGGCCAGATCGCCGTTGCCAAGATTGTAGGAGAGAGCAGGTGGGGACATGCCATCGGCCTCAGGGGGAGTATACGAGCGCTCGGGAGATGATGTGTTGAATTGAGGGGAGTAAGTGTAATCACCTGAAAGTACCAACGCATTATTGAAAGCGAGGGGGGAGGCAGAGGGAGGCACTTGAAGATACAGATCAGACACTTGATCAAGGCTTGGAAGAAAGACTTACAGCCAACCGGGAGGTCAAAAGCGGGAGGAGACTGAGGGGGATATTGAAGGTAATCAAGACCATTCTCCATGTAGGGGAATGCAGCATCCATGGAGTCAAGGTAGGAGGACTTGGAGTCAAAGTCGAGGGAGAGAAGTTGAGAGGACGACATCGAAAAATGGGATACAAAAACGAAACGGAATGGGATACAAGAACGGAACGGAACAAAAAAAATAAACCCAAAAAATAAGATGAGTAAAAGACACTGAGGGAGGGGAGTGGCGTTAGGCAAGGACAGGGAGCAAAGAAAGAAGACAGACCCTGGTAGGAGATAACTGCAAGTGACGGGGTGTAGAAGGGAAGAGAGGGGGGGAGGGGAGGAGGAGGAGGAAGGGGAAGATGGAGAAAGAGAAGAAAAGGAGGGGAGGATTATATACAAGTGACTGTGACGATCTAGCGATAGATTCAGACTCCGCGCACCACGAGGCCCTGCAACACTTACAGTCGGTGATTTCAGTTCTCGCCGTCGTAGCTCGTTCCCACACCAATGAATCTTATTCACGACGGCTTCTATTCCTTGTCATTCTGGAAGATTGCCTCCGTTGCAAAAGAGAATAAACTGTGCCCTTGTCCGAAGAGACCCCTGGAAGTGCCCACAGCCCTTGTGTACAAGGTTTTTTTTAGTCTGACAAGAATGAGCTTTATTATCGTTTCATGATCTCCGGCAAATTTCAGTTTCGTACCGGAAATCCGTATATCGTTCCGCATCTCTGGTTCAATGGCTATCGCTATCGAGATGCGGGCGCTCCTTTGTCCCGGTTTCACATCCTTGAATGGAATCAAATCATGGTGAACAAATGGCATTTCTCACGTGCAACGTTGTTTTAATATCAGAACCTTTAGATCCTAATCAAGGAGTTTGAGCTGATGGAAGCTCGAAACGGGAGAGGTGAAGTTGTCGAGATTGAGTTACGTGAAGGGATTATTGGATTGATAAATTGAGAAGCCCGTTGGGGTGTGAGGCGGAAAGGAACGTCATTTCCCTCGTAAAAAGGATCCGAGTTATGGTTTCAGCGATGGGCTATCAAGGGTTCAAAGGTGACGTCAGCCGCCGGTCACGGGGCCTGTAGGCCTCGTGACAGGCACTGGAAATGTTCAAGCTCAAGCTCATAAGAGAGGACACCATGAGGAAAAGTCGAAAAAAACGTGCTGTGCACGTGTAAAAGAGAATCAATAATGCAGGTAAAATACATGTTGCGTAGATAAAGCAGAGAAAGCAAGAAAACATTCGGGAATGGGGGTGGCCAGCACTGGGAATGAATAATGCGTTGGAGGCGATTTAGGGATGGTCGTTGGTGGGAACAGAGGGGGTGGTCGGGGTGGAGAGGTGGTCGACCGGGGGCGGAGGGATTGGGAGGTCGGCATGGCCGAGAGAGATTTTTTCGTTGATGGCGCGGAGTCTGTCCATTTCTTGCTCGAGGGTGTTGATACGAGCCTTGAGGTCTTGGTTAGACTTTTCTAGAAAGACAATATGATTTGTAGCTGGATGTATAGTGTGTGAGAGAGAGCGAGAGGAGGAGAAGAACAAGAAAACAAACCTCGTTCAAGGAGGGAGACCTTACTGCTCTTCTGGTTGGAGACGGGGAGGACATCCTTGAGCTTTGCATAGCCATCGCGGAGCTCGTCTCTGCGGCGTTGCTCTGCCTCAATGCGCTGCCTGCGGGTGGCTTCCTTGCGAGTGTGGGCAAGGTTTTCGACGGTAGCGTAGGAGGCAAGGCCCATTTCGTCGTCAGAGTCGCGGGAACGGCTACGGCGTCTGGAGGAGGGACTGGAAGGGGAAGGGGCGGGGTGGTAGCGGAGGGAGGAACGGTAGAGGAGACTGTTTGACCTGGAGGGAGGAGAGGAGTTGGACTGGTAAAGGCCGTCTGCAGAGGAGTCAGAGCCGGAAATGGGGGGAGAAGGGGGAGGAGGAGAGTGGGAGGGGGGCAGGGCACCATGAGGCTCTTGAGGGTAGAAATGGGCAGGAAAGCCGTCCATGTAATCTGCGAAAAAAGCGTATGCTGGATCGTTGTGATGAGGGTCCATGGATGAGTGTTATCGGATTCGGACTAGTTGGCTGGTTGACTGGTTAGATGGCTAGATGAGATGATTGACTAGATTGACAAGCTGACAGTTGACTAGAGTGACTTGACTACTATACTGACTAGTGACTACACTTGCACTGACTCTTGTGACTACTGAACTGACTGGACTACACTGACTCTTGTGACTACTGAACTGACTAGACTACACTGACTCTTGACTAGACCGACTAGAATACACTGACTAGACTAGACTACGCCGACTATACTAACTAGACTACACCGACTACACTGACTACACTACACCGACTACACTGACTACACTACACCGACTACATTGTCTACAACTCTGACTCTATGACCTCCTCCTGGCCTCCTCCCCGTACTCCTCTCTCTCCTCATCGTCTGGCAAAACTCGCGAATGCATTTGGAGTGCCCACGCCAGTGCCCGGCACCGTTCCTCGCTGTTCGCCGCAGTCCCCATCCTCCCCCTTTCTCCTGCATGTCCTCCCCTGCCCGCCTCTTCCCTGTCCACCCATCCTGGTCCCCGTATACCCCTCCTTTCATGCCCTGCTCTCTGCCATTGCACGCGAGTACGCTCTTCCCAGCACCCTTGGCCTCGTCATCTCCCTCGTCACCGACGACGACCCCCCGCCCCGCCTCTCCCAACTCACCTGGCGCCACATCTGGGCTAGAGTCGTCCAGCCCCGTCTCTCCTCCGACCTTCCCTCTCCCGACTCCATTCCCATTCTCGCAAAGCTCAAGCTCGACATAGACCCTCACATCGCCCTCTGGTACCAACCCTGGCTCAGGTCTCGTCACCACCATCACCACAAGAGGGCTGGCACTGTCTATGACGACCTCGATCTTGATTTTCATGACGTTCGTCTCTTCTCCGTCCTTCTTGTTCCTTGTTTATCCCTCTCTCTCTCTTTAGGATGACCCCAACGACCGACGCCATAGCCAATTTCTCTTCAAAGCAAAACTCGACGAAATCGAACGCGTCCGTAATTTGGTCCTTTAATCTTTTTCCTCCTCTGACATCTCCCCTAGACCATGGCTCAACTTTCTCCTCGCGTGCTCGATGCAGATCTCCAGTCATCCCCTCCGCGAGTTCTGTCCTCCAACAAACGCTCATCCTCGTCGCATTCCGTTTCTAGTCCTTCACCCGTTCCTCATCCTCAACCACTCCCTACCAACTCTTCTCCTACCCAATCTCAGGTCCCTTCTCCGGACCTTTCTGCCCGCTTCTCTCCTGACCCTACTCCGCCCTTGTCCAGCTCTTCCTCTCAGCTCGGCGAGTCATCCTCCCTCAATACACCTTCCATGGTCCTCGTTCCAGTCGTCGAGAATGAAGAGTCCCCCCAGTCTCAATCTCCATCTCCCACCGTCAGCCGTTTCTCCGCTGATTCCATCACCATTACCTCTACCGAGGCTGCCAAACCAAGTGTGAAGACAACTTTGATGACCGTCCGTAGCATCAAGAACTTTTGGAGAAAAAGTAACAAGTCGTCAAATTCCCTCAATACTCCATCACATCACCAAGTCCCTCCCGTCAGGCCCGAACGTCCTTTTGAGGAGACCATCGACTTGCCCGATGTCCAACTTGACCCTCCTCCTCTAGCTTATTCCTCCTTCCTGGCTCCGTCTGGGCCATCATCAACACTTGATCGTCCTTTCTGCGATCAGCTCAGCGTACCCCAATCGAACCAGGTCCGCCACCTTCCACCCTCTTCCACCCTCGGAACACTTCCCGTAACTCAGAATCATCCATCCAGTCGGAAGGAATCGACATTCCCGATCGTTGCTGCGCAGCTGCTTCCTCGAGAGACTTCAGTCGCTAGCAGATTCCAATTTGACCAAGAATCACCTTATCCTATGCACATGTCGAATTCGTCATCACCATCACCTGCCTACATCCCTCTGCCTCCTTCTCCTGCCGTACCCGTGACCCTTCCAGTTCATTTACACTCATCATCTCTTGGTCTTGAGAAAGACAAATTGACAGGCCCCAAGTCAATTCTCAAAGCCTTCCAAAAGTCAAAACAGTCCCCTGTTCCTCCGCCGACCATGACACAATCTCGGTTGAGTACTGACAAATCGAGTCATCAAAGTTTTAGCGCGCGACCGAGTTTCCATTCTGTCAAGTCTTCCTTGACTGAAATACCGTTCCTTGGAGGCCGGTTGAAAACTGGGTCGACGTCAATACCCAATGGTGATCGTATCCAACTAGAATCAAGATCGACAACTTGGTCGACTGATTCTGCGATGTCGATATCGCGCAAGGGGCCATCGGGTTCACCTCACTTATCGATGGGATCATCACGATCGTCGATCGAGACCCGTCCCAGTTCTGAAACATCCCCGTTCGAATTCGTATCTTCTAAAACATCCACCACATCGACATACCCATATCACCATCTTTCTTGAACCATTTTTTTTCTTTCGAGTATACCAATCAGTTCAGTATTATTATATTTGATATCATTCACGAATTGGAATTATTTGTCGTTCCTCCGACAATTCGACAATGATAAATCTCCAAGAAAAAACAATATCTACAAAGTCCACAAATGACATACATCGATCGATCACCTTCATACAAACTTTTTTTTTTTTAGAAACCAATGAGTCGGAGTAGAAGATACACAAGTGATCCTGTGAAACGTATTGCTGATAGACCAGCACTTTTTGGAAAAGAGAGAGCAAGCAATCGTCAGTATTCCTAATCAAGAAAGAAGAAAGAAGAATTCTGTGCTTACAAGGCGAAAAAGAGAAAAGTCAAGTATGGATTAAATGCGGTTCCTTGAGCAGTGATATGAGTCGCTGCCCAATCTTGAAACGACTTGGATGTAAAAACGAGGATCATCAACCTTGGATCGCGATAGGATCAGTTTTTCCCAATTGTTTCTTCTTACTTGTTCCCAAAAAAAAAAACTCACATATTCGAGCCAACCCAGGCAAGAACAACATTCGTCCTACTGTTCCTATCGTGATCTGCCTGTTTCGTAACAGCATCCCTATGTTGTTTCTCCAAAGGCAGCTTCATCTTGAGCGCACTTCTCGAAGCATTCCAAAGTCGTTCAATATCTTCTCTCGCAGTCGGTAATTCCACTTCCATCATCTCTTTTCCATCATCACTCTTCACTTTTTTGGCTCCTCCAAGATTTTTCACGGCTCCGTTATCTCCTTTAGTACCCCATGTTACATCATGCAGATTACACATGGCATACATCATGAGAATATTGACGTAGGATGGCAGCAAGAACATGTACTGCGTGAACGAGGTGAACATGTGCCAGGGTTCAAAATGCATGAACGAGCTGATAAAATAGAGACCATAGGTGGCAAGGACAGCAACAAATATTTCTTGGAACGTTCGATTGTGCTGAATCAAGCTGAAAGAAATCCATGATCAATTACCCATTCTCGCAACTTGGTCACAAACTCACTCTGGAAAATCCTCCCAGCCCTTGATGTCATGTGGAACTGCAAGGTAAACCGTGTATCCAGCACACCATACTGCAATGATGTTACAAAGTCCAAACAATAACATTGCAATCATATATGCCCATTTCGAACCTTGAGGTCGATTTCCAAGAGAACAAACCAGAACCACAAAAAGAATGCAGATGTAAAGATTCAGGAAGACTTCGAAAACAGCCTTTCCTGCGCCACGGCTCAGGAACTTGAATGGATCCGTTTGGACATCGGCGGTGGCGGAAGAAACCAACTACGAGCAAACAGGTAAATTTTTCTCCTGGGCCAAGTTTGTGTTAGGCTCACAAAGAAAAAGGCCAGGTAGTAATTAGCCAAAGAGGTCCACGTGAATAAAAGCTGCACAGCATTGTAAATAAATTCAATCTACAGTATACAAAGTGAGCAAAGGACACAAAAAACCACAATTGAGATGACTTGCCTGAAGAAGAATCATGCGAAAGATATTTTGTCCAGATGTCCAAATCCGGAACCAGAAGACAGTGGCATGGATTGAAGCAAACAAAGAACCATTCAACCAACGACGACGCTGAGAAATAAACTCCGGAACCTTCGAAAACGTTGAGCCTCAGATGACATTGAAAACAAGGGTGCTTACTGTGGTCGGAACATCAGTCGATGCCTTGGCAGACTTGACATACTTGAGGCTACATCGCTAGTCAAAAGGTGATACTAGCCAAGACATGGATAAAACTCACGTCCAGGCCTCACGCTTCTTGGTAACAATTTCGAAACAAAGAATGCGATCCTCAGCAAGGTACATGTTTCGCTAACTGATCGTAAGATTCGCACATTCCATGCGAATCAGTCATCTAAACTCACCTCAAAGAGACCTGCTGAGCTAGATCCACCGTGCATAGTCTCACCTCGGAAATAGGACGCCAGAGGCCCCTTTCCATCCGGGCCATTGAGGAGAGCTTTGTAGCGGTATGCACTGAACGCACCGGGCAACACGCTAATGTAACCAAATACACTCTGAAAATGGTCATGAAGAAGTCTAGAAAAATACAAAGACGTACCTCTAAAGGCTTATCAAGAATATTGGAAATTTTATACTGCAATGGACAGCATGGTGAGGGACGATTAGATTGATATATTGTGATCGAATTACCTCAAAATTCTGCGAGGCTGCAAGAGGGCTTGTCAATAGGAGACTACAGCCACGGCCTGTGTCAACACATATCCTGGTATCTCCTTCAACCCTGATAGATTTCCGACACAATATCGGGACTTACTCTCCACAAGCACCACCCACACCTGAATGCTTGTCGAAGCCTATCACGTTCATTCATTTAGGTATGAAATCATTGAGATTGTTGCTGTCTTACATTTCCAGAGCTCATAAATGGATGTTCCCGTCGGTTTGGTACCGACATCGAGGAGTATACAAACTGCCAAATTGAGTATATAATACGTCGACAGCGAACGACAGCCTACTGTTGGGTTCAATGATGGGACCAAAGGCGTTGAAGAACCAGCGATGACTGTTGAGCTTCTTCTTGTTCTGTTCCTTGAGACAGAAGAGGACTTGAACAGGACATGACCCATGAGATACTTCACCGGTCTCTGTAACAACAACACTCGTAGTATATCTGCCATCAGCATCAACGACTGCCTCAGTCACGAGGGAAAACAGACTTGCTCGAAAATATGTGCTGTCACATCTTTCCCAGCAACTGAATCCTTGGCGATACCCTCTTGGTAACAACCCATCTGATGGAGACGATTGAATGTTGAGTTGGATGAAAACCGTTGACAGAAGTACCTACCAGAGTAAGGACTTGAAGGGTGCGTCTGTTGATCTTGCTTCGGCCGTCGGAAACGATGCAGACGACGACTTTCCTCCAACCATCTCTGCCCCACGTCTTGGAGCGATCTCGACTACAGAGATGAGCAACATTCTTGATGACGCTACCAAAAATCTATGACATGAACGGGAAAAGCAAACTAACACTCGGGACTACGTACGCGTTCATAGTTTTCACAAAGAGGACCTCGTCTTCATTGTACATAGTCATAACAATAAACAACTCGGTTCGACGACCCATGAGGTAGGGTCTTAATGAGTATTTGGATGCTTTAAAGTCATCAGGATCGCAAGTGACAGCAGTGTATCTCAGCTTGGTCATTTCGTCCCGCTCAGAGCCCTGCGTGCTGGCAGGGATGATGGAGCTCGGTACGGGAACTTCAATAACGAGATTTCCCTTGTCAAGGTTGACCTGGCGGACAGACCTCCGCTTGAGAAGCTTTTCCTGTGCATCAGAATAACCTGTGTGCTGGGGATAAAGATGCTGGGTTGGCGGGTACTGCTGATAAGGGACAGGGGGAACAGGGGGAACATGGTGTTGTGGGACCGACACCTGGGACAGATCATAGGGCACCAGGTGTGCTTGGGACCCAGCAAAGCTGCTCTGATATGATTTTGAGTCCCAATTGGCATAGTCACTGCGTTCGCCTTGCTGGGAGTATTCTGATGGGAGTAGAGGATCAGGACGTATATGGTGAGTCCGCAGAAAGAAACTTACGGGCATAGGGATCGTTGTGGTGGTAAGCCATGGCAGCAGAATAAAGGAGTGACTATGAAAGAATGGCAGTCTGGGAGCAGCAGCTCTGACCAGAAATAATCAAGTGATAGTAACCGTTGTGAAATGATTGACTTTGTTGGGACGGTAACCGTTTACCTCCCGGCGTTTCCAGAACAAAAAAAGAAAATCAGAGCCCGCCACAGAATGCTACGCAAATGTTTGTCGGGAGTAACCGATGTAAGCTCGGGGGACCGAGAATAAAAGGAGCGAAAATGCACAGAGAATGATCCAATCGATGAGATTCAAACTCCGCCAACACAGCTTGGCTGGCGTTGACTGCAGCCTCCTGGCCACACCTTTAAAGCTCTCTCTCTCTCCACCCTTGTTCTCCTTCAAAAGTTCTTTCTTTCTTCTGGTGAGCTCCTAGTCTCCCTGCTTTTCTGATCTTTTAGTTCTGTCCAGTGCCCCTCAGCATGCCTCCGGGCAGTAGCCAACGTGGCGGGCCACCATGCGCCATCCAGGTGCTGAGTTGCTCGGATGCGCTGGAGAGCTAGTCCGTTGGTCAGCCGCCCAGTCACGGCATTTCATCTACATGTTTACCGGCTTTTCCCAAGCACACTACAAATCCCACCCTTTCTCCTTTTCCTCCTTTTCCTCCTTTTCCTCCTTTTCCTCCTCTTCTCTCCCCTCTATCACTCTTTTCTGTACTCACGTCGCGTTCTCTCTGCAGCTGTAAATTTCAATCGAGCATGACAGATACCTCCACACACAGACTTGACCTTCGGGTGGGGGGCAAGTACAGACTCGGAAAGAAGATCGGTTCAGGCTCCTTCGGTCAGTCTGATACGCTCTCCATTTTGGAGCTCTGCGACTGATGCTCTCTACTTCTCAGGTGATATCTACCTTGGTATAAACATCATATCTGGTGAAGAGGTCGCGATCAAACTTGAATCAGTTAAAGCCAAGCATCCCCAGCTCGAGTACGAGTCCAAAGTCTACAAGACCCTTGCCGGTGGTGTCGGTGTTCCCTTTGTTCGCTGGTATGGTACGGAATGTGACTACAACGCCATGGTTCTCGATCTGCTCGGTCCCTCTCTCGAGGATCTTTTCAATTTTTGCAACCGCAAATTCAGTCTCAAGACCGTTCTCCTCCTCGCTGATCAACTGGTATGCTACATCAGTCGCGTCTGTCTCTTGTTTCTCTCACTTCGTTTTTAGATTTCTCGCATTGAATATATTCATTCGCGCAATTTTATCCACCGTGATATCAAGCCAGACAACTTCCTAATGGGCATTGGAAAGCGTGGCAATCAGGTCAATGTGATTGACTTTGGTTTGGCTAAGAAATACCGTGATACGAGGACTCACCTCCATATCCCGTACCGAGAGAATAAGAATCTCACGGGTACCGCCCGCTATACTTCCATCAACACCCACCTTGGTGTAGAACAAGCCCGTCGCGATGATCTTGAATCCCTTGCTTACGTCCTCATGTACTTCCTACGTGGTGCTCTTCCATGGCAAGGTCTCAAGGCTGCAACCAAGAAGCAAAAATATGACCGTATAATGGAAAAGAAGATGACTACTCCAACTGACCTCCTTTGTCGTGGCTTCCCCAACGAGTTCGGCATCTTCTTGAATTATACTCGCGCTCTCCGTTTCGATGATAAGCCTGATTATTCCTATCTCCGCAAGCTTTTCCGTGATCTTTTTGTTCGTGAAGGTTATCAGTATGATTACGTCTTTGATTGGAGTGTTCAACGCAACACCCAAGAGGACGCTGGTGCGAGCGGCGGCTCCAAAGCACCTGCTGGTCGCAGGAAGGTCGTGCAAGAGGAGGACGAACATCGTGCCAGTGACCGCATGTAAGTAAGCTGTAGTTGCTCTCTTCCGGTACGCTTATGAATCTGCAGGCTTCGTTCGCACACCCGCCAGGCTCAACAGGCTCCGGGCGCAGTAGGTCAGCAGCGCGTTGCTCGCGGTCGTGATGCCGAACTTTGGTAAACGGTAAAATGAAGACTTTTTGGCGCCTCTATTCGGTATGCGCATCCCAGGTGGCCGAGCGAGTGGGGGGTGGGGGGCAGGTGCAGTTTTTCGCTCGGTATTGTTGATCAATGGAATGTCGGTTTCCCAACGCATAGGAGTTGCATGGGAGGAAGGCATCGGGGGAGGAAGAATTATTGGATGGGGCACACCCAGTAGTCAGCCCAGTTCAAGATTGCGTAATTGGTTCCATCCCGTCCACGTCTCCCCAGCTTCACAATATCATCCCCGTTCTGAATATGAATATGACGGGCAACAATTATATCCGACACATTGGCATGGCTCTATCTGGCTTCATGTTCTTTATACGGACGCTATTTCTTTTCAGACCCCTCACTGCTCGCCGATTTTATTTTGGTGAGATGCGAGTGGTTGCCTCATTTCCTTTATCCTTGCTGTCGAACATAATTTCATTGTGCGCCCGTACCCTATCGATTCGGAAATTTTGTTTCTTTCCGTTACCCATTTCTTACTTCTTCTACTGCCCCTCTCCCCATACACATTCCTTCCGAGGCGTCTTCGCTTTGCTGATCCTTTCTCGTATTTCCCATTGCATTTATTGTCCTCCTCTCCTCCACTTTGGCCTCCTTCAGTCAAAGGCGAGCGGGATGGGAGAGGGCGTCGCGTCTGGTTGGATTTCTCTGCATGGGTATGTTCCTGAAATGTAGGCTGAAAATATTTTTGGCTCATGCACCTCCTTGTACGAGTATGACTTCTGGTACTTTCCCCCGCAGAGTAGTTTACTAGCCCAGATGCAGAGTATCAGTCATTGAATAGATTGAAGCAATTATTGACACCGACATGACCAAACCAAACATGCTGTAAACAAATCTTCGTAGACGATTCTAGTTTCCTTGCCATGACTTCTTTAGCCCTGTCTTTTGCCTCCAAAAAGGAGGATGAGAGCGGTTTGAGCTCATATTATAACAACAAAACTACAATTATCCAAGAGGCTCGTGTTTTCAATGATTCTCCAATCAGTCCACGGAAATGCAGGGCCCTGTTAACACGGATCGTTTATCTGCTTTATGTTGGTGAGACCTTTGGTATACAAGAGGCGACAACACTGTTCTTTGGTACTACAAAGCTGTTCCAGCACAAGGATGTGAGTGTAGGATAATCTTGAATATATGGTTCCTTCCTGAGTAGTAAATAATTGCAGAGTGCACTCAGGCAGGCAGTATATCTCGCTATCAAAGAACTCGCTACTACCGCAGAGGATGTCATTATGGTTACTAGCAGTATCATGAAGGATATGCAACCAAATTCAGAAGTCATTTACCGACCGAATGCCATTAGGGCATTATGCCGAATCATCGATGTAAGTCTTCCTTCTTCCTTCGATGCCTTGTCAGGGCACTGGGTTAATGCGGCCAAAAAGCCTTCAATGGCGCAAGGTGTTGAACGATTTTTCAAAGCTGCCATTGTCGATCGCAATCCTTCCATCTCCACGGCTGCCCTCGTCTCGGCCTATCATCTTTACCCTAATGCCAAGGATGTTGTTAAACGCTGGGTGAATGAAGCACAGGAGGCTGTCAATGCTAAACAGTCAAGTAATTTCTTTGGGTCTAGTGGGGGTGGTGGGTATCTTGGATTCGGTGGAAGCAGTCAACAAAATGGACCGCAGACAATTCAATCGACGAGTTATATCATGCAGTACCAGGGGCTTGGACTGTTGTACCAAATCAGACAGCAAGATAGGATGGCAGTCACTAAGATGATTCAACAGCTTGGCGGAGGTAAGAATGGTGGAGGCACAACTCTGAAGAACCCAATGGCACTGTGTATGTTGATTCGTTATGCGGCTAAGGTTATGGAGGAGGACCCAAAGTATGTCCATTTTCTTTCGATAGCACGATCGATATCAAATGAACATTCATTGCTCAGTGTCCAGAGACAAATGCTTGATCTTCTCGAGGGATGGTTACGTCATAAGAGTGATATGGTCAACTTTGAGGCTTCTCGGGCTATCTGTGAGATGAGGAACGTTAATCCTCAGCAACTCACAAAGGCCATTGCGGGTGAGGGATCCGATGTCTTTTTGACTAAGTATTGCTCATATCTTCATAGTATTACAACTGTTCCTCTCTTCACCTAAACCTGTGCTCAAATTTGCTGCAACTCGTACTCTCGCCACACTTGCTTTGGCTCATCCCAGTAGTGTGGCAACTTGCAATGTCGACCTCGAAAACCTAATTGCAGATCCCAACCGCAGTGTCGCCACTTATGCTATCACCACTCTCCTGAAGGTAAGTTGAAGCTGTTTCAACCTGATATGAACTGAATTCTGATACAGACTGGGAATGAAGCCTCGGTCGATCGACTCATTAAACAGATCACTGGTTTCATGGCTGAGATCAGCGACGAGTTCAAGGTTATTATCGTGGATGCCATTCGGTCCCTTTGTCTGAAGTTCCCTGCAAAACACGTGTCTATGCTAGGGTTCCTCTCTGGGGTTCTCCGTGATGAGGGTGGTTATGACTTCAAACGTGCCGTTGTTGAAGCCGTGTTCGATATGATCAAGTTCATTTCCGAATGTAAAGAACAAGCTTTGTCACATCTCTGTGAATTCATTGAAGATTGCGAATTCACCAAGTTGTCTGTTCGCATTCTTCATCTCTTGGGCGTTGAAGGGCCCAAATCACCGCAACCTGCAAAGTATATCCGTTTCATCTACAACCGAGTTGTTTTAGAGAATGCCACTGTTCGAGCTGCTGCAGTCACAAGCCTGGCCAAGTTTGGTGTCGATACGTCAGATGTTAGTCTGCAGAGGAGTATACATGTTCTGTTGAGTAGGTCAGTTATTCCTTGTCATTGTTGTCATTGATCATTCAGGAGCGTGCTTTACTCAATGGTGGTTCTACAAGGTGCCTTGATGATGTGGATGATGAAGTTCGCGACCGTGCTGCTATGTATCTGAAGGTTATCCGAAAGACAGAACTTGCTGATGTCTACGTGAAATCAGGTGAGACGGGCGCGCGTGTTAACGAGATCCGTGTTATTTATAAATATTTATCATAGAATCCGTGTTCTCGCTCATGAATTTGGAGACTAAACTCGTTGCATACGTCAAAGACCCTGATGCGGCTGCCCGACATTTCGATGTATCCACTGTACCCAAAATTAGCCGAGCCCAGGCTGCACAAGAAGCCGCTCGTAAGTGTTATATTGATGAACTGCATGTGTTAGTCCATGTGCTAGTCCTGAGTTGACGGTGAAAATCAGGTCCGAGCATGCTCGATACGGTTGGCGTTCCCGCTCCTAAAAAAGTCCAAGAGGCACCTGTCGCGCCTTCCACAGCAGAACAACAATCCGCTTATATACGACAACTTGCAGAGGTTCCAGAATTTGCGGAATATGGACCTGTTCTCAACAGTAGCGCCAAGGCGGTTCAGCTAACTGAAAGCGAGACTGAATATCAAGTGACTTGCGTAAAACACATTTTCAAAGGACATATCGTATTTCAGGTATCTGTTTTTTTTTTGTACTTGACGTCAGCTAATCCCTTTTTTCAGTTCAATGTGTCAAACACAATGCCGGATACCGTACTGGAGCAAGTTTCCGTCATCATGCAACCGACATCAGAAAATTCTCCTCTGACGGAGGACTTCATTATCCCCTTACCTTCGCTTACGACAGCGACCTCGCCCAACATTGTCTATGTATCATTTACGCGTAATGATCCTGAACAATATGCACTGGCTCCGTTCCAGTGTACACTCAAGTTTATTAGCAAGGAGCTTGATCCCTCCACTGGTGAACCAGAGGAAGAGGGTTATGAGGACGAATACCAATTGGAGGAGGTGGAATTGACCGCTGGTGGGGATTACATTATCCCTAGCTATGCTACATTCGGTGCAGAATGGGACCGACTACGATCTGGCCCAAACGCAACTGAAACCTTCGCTCTATCTGCTATGGACAACCTCAAAGGTACGGCAGGCCATAGATAAGATCATGACGACGTACTTATTCCTCCGCGTTGCAGCTGCTTGCGATTCTATAATTGAAGTATTGAATATGGAAGCCCTTGGTGGTACTGAAACACCTTCATCAACGTCAGTCCACACACTACAGCTCTCAGGTCTGGTGGTTGGCGGTGGTGGAAAAGTGCTTGTGCGGTGTCGTATGACATATTCCAGAGGGGAGGGTGTTACGTTAGAGCTCGGTGTCCGCGCGGAGAAGCAGGAGGTCTGTAGTCTTGTTCTCGCAGCTGTCGGCGGTTAGAGCTCGTGTACAAATATATCCGATGTAGCAACCGATAATCTCCAAACAGAAAGATTCTCTATTCGGTTAAGGGAAGAGCCGAGAAGAACTCGGGTGGTTGTTGTTACAGCTACTGGTGCGAGTTAATAATATTATGTACTAAGATAACCACGATTTATCGCCGGATCACTTTTTTGTTCGTCCTTGCTTTGACCGATGTCGTCCACATCGTATCTGCCTTCAGCAAAAGTCATTCATGTCGATACTAGAGGTGCTGTGATTTTATCAGAAGAGTCTCCCGAGGTGAGCAACCCCATAGCGATATTCAACCCACAGACGTCACAGAATTCTGTAGACACGCGACAGCAGAGGAATATACCTGCCTAACTACATTGAGCCTGTCTCTCATATTGCTGTCGACGTGAGTCCTCTTCATTATTTATTGATCAATCAACTTGAGAAAAATGAAATCACACAGGTCGGTGGTTCTTTAGCCAAAGTTGTCTACTTTACACGATCATCAGAACCTCCTTCATCTCCTTCAATAACTGCCACACGAGGATTGGGTACAGGAAACGATATCTCGACACCCAGATCATGGTCTCCTTCCGACGAGAACCCGAATAGCGCCCCCTCTACCTCCACTCCCTCGACATCCACACGACTCAACGGAGCCCTAACACCCCTTGTCCTTGATGGCCAGAATCCGTCGGGAAATGGATTTTCCGGTCTTGACGCGGCACTGCGACGGACAGCACAGCATTTTCCAGGCGGATCGTTGAATTTTGAGCGATTCGAGACGGACAACATAGATGCGTGTGTGGAGTTCATTCAGGAATTGATCGAACGCTCAGCGCAAGTTAATGCAGTGTCAATCGAGGAAATGCGAAGAGGAGTGAAGATCATGACGACGGGAGGAGGTGCACTCAAGTTTGACCGGCTGTTCAAGGAACAGCTACAAGTAGAAGTGAGGCCGGAAGATGAAATGGAGTGTTTGATTGAAGGACTCAAGTTCATAACGCTTATTCCAGATGAAGCGTATTACTTCTCAGACGAGCTCATCCAAACTGTAGTCCACCCGCAACTGCAGCCTCCAAATGGTGACTTTGAACGACCAAGCCCGGACCCCCCCAAGTATAGTGTTACATTTGAATCGAACCTGACGCCCCAACTACCTTGTCTATTGGTTAACATCGGCTCAGGCGTGTCGATAATCAAAGTGGACGTGGGGGGAAATTTCGAGCGTGTGAGTGGTACGTCATTGGGAGGAGGGACGCTGTGGGGTTTATTAAGTCTGTTGACTCCGGCGAAGAGTTTCGATGGTATGACCCTCTCTTGGCCAGTTTGTCACTCAAAAACTGACCTGTTGAGTGTGGACAGAGATGTTAGCATTGTCAGAGCGAGGAGACAACTCGAGGGTCGATATGCTTGTCGGGGATATTTATGGTCAGGACTACAACAAACTTGGTCTGAAATCGACGATGATTGCTAGCACTGTCGGCAAAGTGTTTAAAAGAGGCAGTGAGAAGAAGACGTTTGCTCCAGAAGACATCAGCAAGAGTCTACTCTACGCAGTATCGAATAACATTGGACAGATTGCGTGAGTAACGAGACACATTACTGGAGGGCTGAATCTGATAATCGATTGTAGATACATGAATGCATCAAAGTACAATCTGGATAGGATATACTTTGGCGGATGTTTTATTCGAGGTATAGCGCGGCTCTGATTGGCTGAGCGAAAATAGCTGAGGAGGTCTATCCGGCAGGACATGCTGCAACTATTGCAACACTATCATATGCCATCCGGTTCTGGAGCAAGGGTACAAAGCGAGCGCTGTTCCTACGGCACGAAGGGTTCCTGTGAGTGTTGCTGCTATAGCTAGACATACCTTTGCTGATACGTCAAGCAGGGGTTCTATTGGAGCGTGGATACGAAATATTGATCATGAGGTAGTCTCGGAGAGTGAACACAGTTCATAGATCACATGACTTGGATATCGTAGAATGGACAGTGCGTTGGTCGGCGACTGCGGACGCCGGGCAAGAGAGAAAAGCCGAGGATGGCTGTGTGAATTTGTGAAATCCTGAGACCTAGCAGCACGGTAGATCTGCTCTCGCCGAGAGCTGCACAGCGCAGAGAGGAGTTGTTTTTCGGTCTGCAGAATGATCAGACACCGGATCGATCAGATTTTACATGCGATGGAGCAGTGGTCCGTGGGAATGTCGTTGTTATACCTATCGGACTGACTTTCTAAAAGTGTCTGCATTCATTATGCAGTCTTATATGTATTGCCCTGTCTGCGCCTTTGTAATACATTTGATTCTCAATCTTCCAACAATCTTCCAACTTGTCGCCTCTTATGAACCAACATCCTGCCTCCCTCCCCGACCTCGACTCTAAGCCTCAGAAGAAACCAAGACACCGTCACTCCCCTGCCCAGCTTGTCGCCCTCAACCAGCTCTTCGTCCATGACGAGCATCCCTCCCTTGAGGCTCGCTCTATTCTCGCCGAGCGCCTTGGAATGTAAGTATTCAATCCTCATGTCCAACACTCGGACTCATCATGACAGGGAGACTAAGACGGTCAATGCCTGGTTCCAGAACAAACGGGCATCGACCAAGAAACGCTCCAAAGGTGTTGCCCTAGCTGGAGCATCCCAGCCCACTAACTCCGTCCCAGTACATTATCAACCTACATCATATCCTCCGCATCGACCGGCATTCGAGGAGTACCCAGATGAAAATTATCACCTCCCTTACAGCCGTGCTTCTCCTGCCATTACTGCGGACTTTCCTCCTTTTGAACATCCACATCATATGTCTGAGAGTAATGTTGCTCGTTATATGCGATTGCGGCCTTCCTCAGACCAGGTAGACCAGTTACAGAGACTATACAACATCAATCCCTTCCCCTCTACTGAAGAGATGGAGGCTCTCGCTCAGCGCATAGGAATGTGGGTAATATTAGCATCTATTATCAGCTAGAGTAATTTTGACGGATTGATCAGGCGATACCAGAGTGTGTCAAATTGGTTTCAGAATCAGCATAATCTGGCCCAGAAAATCAAAAGGGATGAAGATAATGAAATATCAATTTCATCAAAACCTCCCCCCGACTATTCCCGTGATATGCGACAGTACTCTACTTTGCCACCTCCGACACAACATCCTTCATTACCTCTTCCTCCTGTAGACTCGCCTTCTCTTGTGCATCAAAATCAACAGCGATCACCTAGTCCTTCTACCATGGATGGCGACATGTCTCCTCGGAGAACTCCTCGCCGGAGTACAACCCCATATGGTAGCATGTCCATATCGTTTTCGCGGCCACGTCGCTCGCGGCCAGTCCCATATCAACTCGATGCACTCAAAGAGTTGTTCAGAAAAACGTCCACACCCACAATCGAAGAGCGTTCTGCTCTCGCACAAGAGATCGGCATGTAAGTTGGTTACCTGATTCCGTTATCCGTCGCCTACATTGATCCCCCAATCTAGGGATGTCGGCAAAGTAACTAATTGGTTCCGAAATTTGCGCCAAACTGCACGGAAAAGAGCGAAAAAGTCGGGAAGTGGTGATGATGAAGATTACCATCATAGTTCTTTTTCGGCAGCAGTGTCACGCTCAGGCACACCTTCCCTCGGGTCATCCACTTCATCTTCGCCATTGTTTGATGGATCTATCGACTCTCATACTGCCTGCAATGAGTATGACATGCATCCTGCAGCTTCTGACATCGGTAGTGATGAAGATTATAATGAAGTTCTGACACCATCTCCTGGTGACTCACCTTCTCCATCACCAGTTGCCGCCGCAGACACGGTCACCACTACCATTCCTATTGATAACTCTACTTTTTACGCACAGCCAGAAAAGTCTTCGGCTACCCAATATTCTGGCATCAAGGTCGAAGATGCTTTACTCCTACTCAGTTTCCATCAGCATGTCGTACACTGAGATTGGTGCGATACTATTATCTGATCCCATCCCATTTCTTATCCTAGATTAAACCTATCTCTTGAGGCCTCGGTGCCTTGCAAAATTTCTAGCTCGGGTGAAAATAATTGTACTACTACCCGGGTTTTTGATCCGGCTCTTTTGAATATTACACTTTATTCCAGAAGTTATGTCATAGCCTCCATATGGCAATGCATATATTTGATCCATCCAAATCCAAATGTCCCATTTCCAGAACTAGGCTATGCACCAATTGTTTAATTGTTCTCTTTTGGCCAGTGTTTGAGAAATCTCGCTCACATCGTTTCCGTTATCGTCGCGCCACGTTGGCAGCTTCTTACTCAAAATAGCTCATCTACTACTCAGTATGTATTAGTCTTCACACACAGGCTGAAGTTGAGCTATCATAGACATTCAGCATATGCAGTCTGGTTCAACCTCCGAGGAAAAATAATCGAGTTGAAATGTTATGCACAGATCTCCACAAGCAGTGGAGCAGTACTCTTGAGTCTGAAAAACCGAGACTACGCACCGGGAAACTAGCCTATCATGTACTTATGCGGTGCCTGAGTATAGGTTCGAGCAACGGTGGTTGTAGTGCAGATGGCTCGTGCTCCAGCTATTCGTCGAGAAGATCGACGCCCTGGAATTATCGATTTCCCGGAAAGGCAATTAGCAAAACAACAACTTAGGCCTAAAATGGTATTTAACGCAAGTACATGTACAAGTCATCACACTAATTAGTTGCCATACTAGGCAATGATGTCTTGAACTACAAACGGGACACTTGTTGCGTAACATTAAAATTCAGTGGCAATGTCTTGAATACAATATATGATGAGAAGAAATAACGGCAACGCCAAGACAGGCCGCATGAAGAATGCCGGTCAATACTTCCACTACCTTCAGTACTCGATGGTTACCCACTTACCTCTCTTCTCATGATTCAATCACTTATCCCCACATGACTGAATGAATCTTCACGTTGGTTACTATGAAGTCGCAGGGTGGTTTGATGATGTGACAAATACCATGTGATGAGGGCCCTTAATCAATGTCCTAGCACGAGAGCCAGGGACCTTGTCCAAAGTCCTATTAGCTTTTCCATTTGGGCTTTGTTCTCTGGAATGGGATCGCTGAAGATTGGGCCTGTATAGCTGGTCTGTTATGATCCGTCTCTTCACCGAGGAAGACTAGGCAGAAAATTGTTGAGAAATTACAAAAACAGCATCATTATACAGCATGCGTAACGCAGTCTTTAGTGCAGGGATCCAGTACCACCTGCCAAGATCTGATCCTAAATTGATAATATCAAAATGAATTCAGTCCTTTTGGCTAACGGTTGAGTCAGGTAAGTGAATCAGAACTGGGTCACATACGGACGTATGAGTCCCCATTTGCTCTAAGCAATTGAACTCAAACTTATGATGTGACCTTAACCAAGACTAGCTGATACGTTTGGATTCCCAGTTGCTTCAGAAACATTTGATTAGGCACTGACCCGACGAGTTAAACTGACTGTTGCGGAAGAAAACATATTAACTGACTGTTCTCTAGATTATGACAGGAAGTACTGTATTTGACCCAAAGTTACTTAGGAGCTGTCCCATTACGTTTCAATCGGGACAGGCCACCGAAATATTGCCGAACCATCAAGGGTGTCCGGACCGATCTCAAAAAAAATTCCGAAACTAAACTACCAGCCATACACGGAAATACTCCATAGCCCGCAAGATTTTGCGATCAAAATACCCATAGCTATGAGGATGAAACACTGTAAAACCCCACAGCTTTAATTAAGTACTGGTGCTGCACAGCACTCTTTAGATATGCACTAGTTTCTAATGTCCCAAGATCTCAAAGATCGATCCTCCCCCCTCTCCCACCCCCTCGAAGTTTACTCGGGGCTAGAAGATGACCGAGTAGGATGTCAATTTTGCTGATGAAGTCACCTTCATGGAATAACCTCAGAAGAAGAAAAGAAGAGACTGAGACACCTTCCTGGTCCCAAGTATAACAAAATGCGTCGTGTATACTTTTCTCTATGTCCTATCACATAATTTCTTATTATAGACTGTGGAGCGATAAGTGTGTTCATGGATCTCCCTCAAGGGCCGTTTATACCAGGTAGTAATCTGCGATGGCTGGACAACGGTTTAACTTTACCAAGTTTTCTGTAGAACTTTAGCAAAAAAACTATGCAAGGAATGGGAAATGGTCTGGGAGGCAGCTGATCCCTCGATGCCGATTAGAAACAGACAGAAGCATCTGCGTGAGCATCTCTACCCCTATCATGAAAGTATGAGAGAGTTCCTCACAAGAATAGTCCTAATCAATCAGCGATCAATCGATGGTGGTGATTCTTAGTAGGAGCAATAGACAAATTTGGGAGGCATCCTTGCTGTCGTCGAGAAATACTTTCATCGAACTACAGATAAGTGCTTGAAGCATGGCATAGTACCACCCAATGGAGTCCATACATCGTCACATCATTGTGAAAAAGATCATAGATCCATGTCACACACTAGAACAAGCACTTTTCCAGAATTTCTATTGTATCATACAGGCATACTGAGTGGACCGATTCGCCGGGCAATCCTGGACAAGCTTGTGATTGCGGTAAAACATCGGTTTCATCAGGATTCGAAGATGTAGCTATAACACCCCACCGAACTAGAATAGATGCATCGAAATGTACACCACCAGGGTTTCGAGATGAGATACGTGTGCATCCATTTCTGCCACTTGTTCAAGAGTATTGACACCCTATGAATGTCACGACTGGGCAACAGTGCATCATCAACACTCAAGGCCAACGAAGCTCCTGTGCGGCCGACTAGATGTACCGCATCTTGAGTGCCGACTTGGCATCAATGGCAAGTATGAATGTTTTCTTACAGATGCTGGTGCACCTACTTCAAGGAATGCAGAGCCTGGCAGTGGCACAGTGCTCATCCACCAATATGTAAATGAGGATGGGCATCATAGGTGTCGAGGACGGCGACCGCAACCGAGGAGCTCTCGGAGTCGTATCGTCGCAAAAAAGCGGAGATCAAAAGAATCTGATGGTCAGGGATTGTCGAAGTTGCTCAGAGTGTGAAACTCGATATACGAATCCACGATCAACATCACCTCTATGACCATCAAAATGCAGTGATATGCGAGCTACGATTATTTTACTCGATGTAAGGAGAGATGATTGTGAGTATTTTGAGAGAGGCAGAACAGGTTCGATGACAGAGGATCAAGGAATATGACATCGGGTGCCGTCGTGGTCGTATCAAGGCTATAAACCTGATCCTGGCGTGATGGAGTATTGTAGTGATGCACGATCATTTTTTGACAATGGACATGACATCAAGAACGCGTTCATGAGCGTGACTTCACCTGCGGGCATCTTGAGAGTCATTATCGTACGATAAGAGACACATTCATGTCTGCTGGTCCAGCAGACTTATTCATAGCTTTCTTCTGATCCCAGTTCTCTTCGAGAAGAATATGTTCAACACGCTTGTCATGTACCAACACGAAGAGCGATTGACCGTGAATAGAAACAGACGACAAGGACTGCGAGGGTGGCAATCGTCATTGGCATTGTTATGAAAGCTCCGAGGACAATAGATATAAATGAATATGTTTTGAGGACCCCATGGAGCACAGGAGAAGTATAGAAGGAAAGAAGGCAAGCGGATCTGTGCACAGGGATATCAGAAGAATCAGTCCTGGGCGAGGCCAAGGCGGGGAGTGACGCAGGAGGTTCTCTCGGTGAACTGAATACGTCTGTAAGTTCTATGGAAAGGCCAAGATCCTGGGAGGCTCGACAGAGAATGATGTCTCCTCGGAATCTATCTCCCACTTCGCCCACTTCGCCTATGCCCTTGTTCTCGAGAGAACGAAGGGAAGAGTTGAGGGGACGAATACGTACAGTGGGCGGGGAACGTGGTTTCATAATTTCATAAAAGCCAATTGCCCTGCGGTAGTAGTGGGCATTGGTACTACTCGAAGAAGCAAGTGATCCCGGAGTTGGGATGAAATCATCCAGGTCCTCCTTAACAAGTTCGCAGTGATGTCGATGGAGGACTTCGTTTACCACATCCCAAACAAAGCGGGTTTGCGATGGAACGGGAGATAGGCGGGCGACCTGGAGTGACAGATGGTGCTCCAGCCAGTGACGAGGGCTTGCAAACTGTTGGGGGTTTATGAATAGCTTCAACGGCTTGTCGCGGGGCAGTTGAGCGCAATGGCAGGGTCCAGAAAACTGTTGCCATTGCCAGATATCAGGTCCGAAAATGTCACAATTGTAGGAGATGCAATCGGGACAAAGGAGGCGTTGCAAGTCTTTCTCATACTTGGACAACGCGTGTGTCGAGTCGAGGAAGAGATGGGTAGTCAGGACCGAGAGCAGATGGGCCCGAACAATGAGTAGGAGCTCTGTTGGGAGGCAGTTGGACCTGTGGACGATGATTTCGTCCAAGGTGGTAAGCTCGCTGGAAAGAGTAGCAAGGACTGTATGGAGCAGAATTGCTTTGGTGGCGCGAAGGGCCATGTTTGTGGGCATGGAGAAGACATTGAGGACGTATAAGTAAGGGGGAAGAAGACAGGGCCGTGCGACTGACAGGGTCCTGATCCGCTCACTGCCCTGCTCCTAGGATCTGACAAATTCCCGTGTTTGATAACATACCCCTAGCCATGAAACCCTATTTGACCGTTATCTTCCTCTCTTCCTCTCTTCCCCCCTCAATGACGTCCCACTGCAACTCCACCTCTGCTCTGACTCACTCTGGTTGCTCTTGCTCCGCTTCACCACATCCAGAACAAAGGTCACGCGAACACCCAAGTCCCTTGTGAATCACAGAAGTTGTTCGACGTAAATCTATCACCCTGTGGGGTATCGAATTACGAACAGAGCACGACAGTTTTTGCTATCTTAAGATCCCTCTGTGGAGGGAAACAATGATTCCGTGATGTTGATTAGGTTGCCCGCCAAGACATCAATGATCCGGATGCCTCCTGATCTCAGAGGTCATATATCAACATTGGGTTGTACAAGCAAATTATTTCTTACGCTCCAACGACTACGATCTAAATGACATTCTTTGCGAGAGATGTAGCCACACGTGCGCCCGATGTTCGGACCCAACTCCATAAACTCGGGGGAGAAGATATTGTTGTGCTTCACATCGACCCTGGTATATCCGATATCAGCGAACCAACTTTGTTTATTCGATCTGTAATTATCGTAGAATAAAGCCTTTGCTTCCTTGACTTCAGAAAAACAGAATCAAGGTTTTTGCAGTCTTCAGTGCCAATCAGCATGTCTCGACGTACACCGACCACTACGGGCGTTACGAGCCAGAGTCCGATGGTTAACGGACATTCAAGTGCCTTCATGAGGCAGAATCCCATATTCCGTCCAATTTCTTCCCAGGAACTGACAGTTTCTTGTTACGAAATAAGACTCGTCATTTGCTTTGAAATAGATTTCCAGCATTCGTTTCTGCAGATTATGCTTTCTGACTCATTAAGTAGTTTATCATAGACACTTACGTTCCGTAAAATAAAAAGCATCTTGGGGCCAGTTTCTGGGTGCAAAACGCGGCAGTCCGTTATGTAGTAAAAAACAATAAATCAAAGAGGTATTGTCCGGGCCACCGGCAATCACAAATCAACTGGGTGGATCCGTCGGCTGGGGTCTTTACCTCATATCCTGCCAGTTCCACAGCTCGAGGTTTTATCTATGATACTGTGTGCCAAGTCGGGCCTAAAGTACTATGTTACTATGGTCGCCAGGTCTGCGTACCCTCGTATGGTGTCCTCGTCCAGCAATAGCGAAACACTTACTATCTCGTCTCTGCCGCTATCCCAACCATCCCTCTTGGAGGAAGATGCACAACTAGAGCTACGAACCAAGGAAATGGCCGACTTTTTCGTGCAACCTCGTTTCAACTCTATCAAAAGACCATATGCGCCGTCTGCAGTTGCCTCGAAGCAAGGATCATTCCCAGTGTTACCACTGCCTGGAACTCTACTTGCAAATAAGCTCTATAATTTGTTGAGCAAGGCCGCGGATGAGAGAAGGCCAGTACACACCATGGGTGCGATAGATCCGGTGCAGATGACGCAAATGGCCAAGCACCAGGAGGTTGTGTATGTCTCTGGGTGGGCCTGTTCAAGTGTGTTGACGACCGGGAACAACGAAATTGGTCCTGACCTTGGGTATATTTTGGCCTTTCATTTGAATTAACGATAACTCATATTTCTCAGTGACTACCCTTACACGACCGTACCTAACCAAGTCCACAGAATTTTTCGTTCTCAGCTACTGCATGACAAGAAACACTATGATGAACGCATGTCTGTGACCACTGAAGAACGTGCAAAAATGGAGTATATTGATTACTTGAGGCCTATTATCGCCGATGGCGATACTGGGTTAGCGTTTGTATGACTTAACTTTGTTTATATCTAATGAAAGTATTCATAGACACGGCGGTCTCTCCACTGTGCTCAAGCTTGTTAAGATCTTCGCTGAATCCGTGAGCAGAATTTTCAAAGTGGAACTCCATCGCGCTGAGTTGTAATACGAGGGCGCAGCTGGTATTCACTTAGAGGATCAGTTACATGGTGGCAAGAAAGTGAGTAAGGTGAGATTCGTTACAAATAAATTAACGAGAATATCTTTCTAGTGCGGTCATCTTGGAGGGAAGGTCCTTGTTCCAACCTCAACGCACGTTTCACGCTTAATCGCCTCACGCTTCCAGCTTGATTTACTCAAGTCCACCATGCTCCTGATCGCTCGCACAGATTCAGAATCTGGTAAACTTCTATCCTCCAATGTCGATGTCGTGGACCATGAGTTTATACTGGGTACAACTCGAAGGGGCTGTGTTTCCTTGGCACAGGCGCTAGCCGATGCCGAGGCGAGAGGCGCAACTGGCGCTGAAGTTGACAGACTTGAGCAGGATTGGATGCAGGATCATCCAATCTGCACTTTCAGCCAAGGTTAGTCTGTGTTGTCCCTTGAAGATAGACGAAATTCTGAGACGTATTAATTGCGTAAAGCCGTCCAGAAAGCAATCGAAAATAAGGATAGTATTCAAGACAAGCCCACTACACTCAAAGCTTACTTCGCTGCTGCTGATGGGAAGTCCATTGCCGAAGCTCGGGATATTGCGGCAGACATCGTTGGTGAACCAGTATTCTGGGATTGTGATCGTGAGTCATCATTGAGGTTGTTTTTGGCTCTATTAATATTTCTTACAGTTCCTAGGACACGGGAGGGGTATTACCATTACACTGGTGGCATTGAGGTAGCTACATATGTACGAGGTGTGATTAAGAAAAAAACTGAGATGAATGCAGGCTGCAATCAAGCGCACTATGACGTTTGCTCCCTATGCAGACCTCCTGTGGCTGGAAACCAAGTCACCCGATCTTGCTCAAGCTCGTTATTTCGCTAGGAAGATTCGCGAAAAATTCCCTGGAAAGTCCGTAGCACTTTAGTCATCCTTTGAGTGACAAATTGATTATAGAACATCAGGTGGTTTGTTTATAATCTGAGCCCTAGCTTCAATTGGTCAAAACACGGGTTTTCTGGTGACTTTCTTGCATTAAAAGGGAGCAATAAGCTTATCAAAGTATTTAGAAACCGACCTGAAGAAGTTCATTTGGGAGCTTGCAAAAGAAGGGTATGTAATTCAATTGAAAATAAGTTCCGCGTCCTAAATGTTATTATCTCAGTTTCGTCTTACAACTGATTTCCCTTGCGGGCCTTCATAGCAATGCCGTCATGACAGGTCATTCCCTCGTTTCAGTTGCACAGCTACTCAGAATTAACGTCGAATGACAGCCGAACTTGCTGCTCGCTACAAAGATGAAGGCATGCTAGCATATGTCAATCTCATTCAAAGGAAGGAGAAGGAGATTGGGTGTGATGTTCTCACTCATCAGAAATGGTATGTGGTTGTGTGTCACTTTCGATGGCAGCAATCAACTAGAGCTACAGGAGTGGTGCCAATTACATCGACAAAATCCTCTCAACAGTTTCGTCTGGTTCTTCGAGCACCTCTGCAGTTGGGAACGACTCGACAGAACATTCATTCTGAAATCCAGCATTGAGTTAATTTCCGTGGTTCAAATGTTGGATTGATCCACGTGTTTTGGGTGTTGATAATGACTATACAAATTTCATTATCCCGGTTTCAGAATTACCAGAGGATTCGATTGTGTAATAATTATTGCGGCATGTTGAAAGAACAGGATCAGGTTACTTCATCTACATTTTCTCCTTCTCGTTATTTCTATTGATATAACCCCTGATGCCGGGTCTAGGTCCTACGAGTCTAAGCTCCCCGACGAGATTCTATTTACAGATATACAACCATTCACGATGATGAATTGGAAGTATACAATTAGAGCGAAGTACGTGCTAGAATATCAAATTAAGTCTGTCCTCGTTCATGTCTCAGATTGTTTTTGTAATGTACTCATTTACTCTCCAACAATATCGTGTCCGTCCGTTTAGAGTCCCTTGAACAGAACAGAAGTTGAATCAAAAGAACAATATTTTGACGTAGAAAGATTCGAAGATCCGGCTGTAGAATGATTAGTATCATAGCAGTCTAGGTAGAATCAGGAAAAGAAACATCTACGGTAGAATATAATGGTCAATGACAGGATTTGTGTTCAAGGTGGGAGAGTGTGTTCTCGGCGTCTTTGACTGGTTCGGGGAGCTATGGAGGCTCTCTGGGTGGTGTGAAGGCAGATCCCGTGGATTAGATGTAATGGAGTCCCCTACGAAGAAAACAAAAAATAATAAGCCGATCAAAAAAATTTAAAGGGCAGAACGAAACAATGCTACAGTGGGAAAAGGTTGCTGTCAGATGTGCGTGTAAATGTTGATGCTGCTAAGAGAAAAACAATCATGTTACCATCGTTGCATTCTTGCCAGAATGGGGCACCATAGTACATTCGCAAACAATACTTTCAATAAAATTAACATAAGGATGCTCCGCTTGAGCGGCAGATCCAAGGCATATACTTGTCCTTGCGTTTTCCAGGCTGACACAGTCCAGCACCCTGAGCTGTGTCCTGCAAAGCTTTAGCTTCTTGCTCTTCAAGCATTTGCGCATATTCGTCATCAGTCCCAGAAAATGCCTTTGCCTCTTCAGAAAAGCACGACCAGAACACAGATTATGCCGTACAGAACTCTATGAAGATCTCTCAGCGACATAGTTAGAAAATATCCGCCGTGTGAAGAGTACATCATGCTATCGAGTAGTCTTAAATATTACACATGCCAAATAAGTAAAATATGACATCCATGCATGTCTTAGTCAAAGTAATGAAATAATTCTAGCCTGAAAATTCTCAGAACAACATTGTCGTGGGTTTGCCATTCCTACAGTGTCCATGACAAAGCTGGCCAATACGACCGTAGGAGTTTACTCAGAAACTCTGAATGGATCCAAAATAAGACCACATGCAGATCCATGAATGTTGCCTGGTTCAGATGACTCAGTCGATATAGATTACGGCATACACGCATACTTTGCTCCAATTGTTTGGTCATGGAGACTGAAGTATTGTCAGATTCTATGAGCCAACATCCTCTGGTCTCTCTAATCTCTGCCTGCTTTTGGGTCATTCGTGAGTACTTGTTATTATTGCTCGTTTACCTTGTCCCGATTCCTCATGCTCTCGAGTATAGTATGGCTTTTGTCATGGATCAAGTCATTCGCTGCGTTCGTTACAATCACGATACCTCGATTCGTTTATGCGATTTTATCTTACTCCATGACGCTTACCGTGGGTCCTGAGTATAATGTACTTCTTAGGTTTATGTTGATTCTATTGTTTTGCTCCTGCTCTAGCTAGATTTTTGGAATTTTGTCGCCATCTTTGCCCTATCGGCTATTGCACTGAACTATTTCATCCGGTTTCGGTATCTGAATGATTATACGCAATTGAAAGAGCCTCCGTTGGTGAAGCCAGACGTAAATGAACTGCACCCGGATGTGAACACTGGTGAGTCGAATCATTCTCTTTCACGTTGTATGGTGTGAAGGCTCAATCCTTTGTTCTTGTTCTATAGCTGATCCTCCACCTACATTCCATAACTACCTTGATGATTTTTTGCAGGCCGTCCGGGTTTTTGGTTTTGTGAGTGACATCCTGGATCTGAGACCCATTTAGTGACCCAATCACATACAGCTCGAGAAGCCTGTATGTCATAGAGCTACTGCTGGCATACGCGAAGCTGACGAACTCCCAAGGTATTCCATGAACTCGCACGCCATCTTCAGACAAGACGTCTCATCGCGGGAGATAGCATGTCTCTATATCAAGACAAGAGTTTCTATTGTGTGATCGATGGAATGGTACAGGTTTTTGCTCAAACTGGGATCTCTGATGAGAGTCCGTGGGATGACGAAGACATGAATGGGTACCAACTCCTCAATGAGGTTGGAAGCGGCGGAACATTGTCGAGCCTTTTTACGATCCTAAGTTTATTCACCGAAGATGTCCAAATCAGCTGGCAAGAAGATCATTCAGACGAAGCTCCTCCTACCGTGACTGCTGAACATCCGCCTCTACGTACTCTGCGACGCGTCAATTCTGATATCTCTTCTCTATCACTTGACGAGAACTCTGCGAAGGGGAAAGAATATGGAAGACGACCATCAATTTCGTCCGCTTCCTCTACTGTTCACGGTACGGGATCCACTCTTCCGGCCTCTTTGTTATCTCCTGCATTTGAAGGAAGCAATGGTGCTGGTAGCTCGTCTACGTCCCGACCAAAACCCCCTCAACCAATCCAGGCGCATGGAGGAGTCATAGCCAGAGCTACGGAGGATAGTACTCTCGCTGTAATACCGGCAGAGGCATTTAAAAGGCTGACAAAAAAATATCCTAAAGCGACTGGACACATTGTCCAAGGTAATTTGAAGCTATCTTACCAGTGACAAAGGTCATTCTGATATCACGGGTTAGTGATCCTCACCAGGTTCTCTCGTGTGACATTCAGTGCTGCACACAAGTATCTCGGGCTGACGAGTGAGGTGCTACGAACAGAGAAAGCTATCAATGACATCGCTTACCACCCTCTTTCAAATACCTTTTATGAGGGTGGCGGTTTGCAATATTTGCGTCAGCGATTTGACGGTGCCACTTCAGAACCTTCAGCACCTGGTTCGGACTACTTTTCATGTTCTTCAACATCTAGTGCAGCGGCTGTATCCGCATTCAAAGAGTCTTCCACTGCCTCGCTCGGAAAGATATCCGACAACCCCATACCTGTGAAAGGCCATGAAAGCAGAAAGGTATCTCCACCAGTCAATACATATCCGCACATGGCCCAGGCAGGGGACCTTTTGGTTCCCCTAGCGCAAGCCGCCGAAGAGTCTCATCCTCTAAGTCGTGCCTATTGCGTCCTCAATGCGCCCCACTTACCCAACCTTTCTGAAGATAGGAAGGGTTTTCGAATTCATATAGACAACAAGAGTTCTCCAGCAGAATTTGATCTCCGTGACGAAGTCATGTCGTGCATTGCCAAATCTATCGGGCTTCTACAATCACCCTCAAGTGAAAGTGACTCTGCAGATGGTTCGTCACATGTACCACCACTGGATACGCATTGGTCATCCACCGCCTCAAGCTTCGACTCACCCTTCTCATCTTTGTCGCTTCTTGATGTTGGGGATGATGAGTCGAGTATGACAGGTGCTTCCTCGGTGATGTCTAACGGGGATCATATGAAAGGTCTAGACAATGAAGTTGAGATCCTGCATTACAAGGCAGGTTCCATCTTAGCGAGGGCCGGGGAGGCCAACGCTGGTGAATTCTCTCTTGATTTGACATGAAATATGGGTTGATACGGATACATAGGTCTCTTCTACGTTATTGAAGGATTCCTAGACATATTATTGCCGGCACCAAAGAAGGAAAACGGTTCGGAACAACCCAATCGCCTGAGTACCGAGGTTGAGTCTGCACAAACACATGAAGAGAAGTCGAAGTCAAAGCTACTCTTCACTGTGAAACCTGGTGGCATCGCGGGATATCTAGGTGAATTAGACAAAATAAAATTTAGATCCCCGGTTTTACTCTCTCTGATCAGCTTCTCTTTGCAACACGACATCTTACGTTGATATCAAGGCAAAAACTGACACTTTTGTTGGTTTCCTCTCAAGTCATGCCCTGGAAAGGCTTCTCGAGAAACGCCCAATAGTTCTCCTAACCCTTTCCAAACGACTAATCTCTCTGCTTTCGCCATTGGGTAAGTACTGTATTCTGATTCATAAACCGATCACTTTACATCCTTATCAGTGTTACACATTGATGCATCCTTGGATTGGATGCAAGTAAATGCGGGACAGGTCCTATGGAGACCTAATGACGTTAGCGATAGCTTCTATATCGTCATAAATGGACGGCTTCGTGCAATCAGAGAATCTGAAAGGGAAGGTGTGCACATCGTCGGTGAATACGGCCAAGGGGATACTGTTGGAGAGCTAGATGTGATTACCAGTTGTTCAAGAAGTACAACTGTTCATGCCATCAGAGATACAGAGCTTATTCGCATGCCTCAGACACTTTTCAACGCGATATCTGCTAGGTGATCTTCGTAATTTTGAAATTACCTATTCATTATTGAATCGTGTCTTCACGATCAGGAATCCTCAAACGACAGCTCAGTTGAGGCATTTTTAACTTCTTGGATCAACAAACTGACAGCCTTGTTAGGATCCTACGTATGATTGCATCTCGAGTGCGCATGGAGGTAGACACATCCTACACTGCACAAGGTCGAAGTAATCCCTCTGAGTTCGGCGCCAATAATTCTAATTTAAAGACGGTCGCTGTTCTACCTGTCTCACGGAATGTCCCGATCGACTCCTTCTCACAAAAACTACAAGCGGCTCTGGAAAGAATCGGTGCTTCTACTGCACATCTAAACCAAGCCGTCATTTCCAATCAGCTTGGTCGACATGCTTTCACTCGAATTGGAAAATTGAAGGTAAATGTCACACGAGCGCCCGTCAAGTAAATTTATAAACAGCATACGCAGTCTGCCGGATGGCTTGCAGACCAAGAACAGCGCTTTAGGATAGTTCTATATGTAGCAGACTCCCCCGTCAACAGCTCTTGGACAAAAATGTGTATCCGACAGGTCTGTAGCATCTGTACGATTGTTATTGCTCTGGAGCTTATGATTAGCCGCAGGCTGACTGTGTTATGGTTGTTGGCCTTGGGGACGATCCATCTGTTGGGGAGTATGAGCGCCTTCTCCTTTCAATGAAGACAACTGCACGGAAGGAGCTGGTCCTTCTTCACGCCGATCGGTCCGTACTCCCTGGTTCCACCCGAGAATGGCTCAAGGTCTGCTACAATCTTGTTATCTGTCAGTCATGACCGAATATGCGTACGTAGACTCGACCTTGGGTGCATCGACATATCCATATAGAGCTTCCGGTAGGCAACCTAGATTGCATCTAAGAACACTTGACCCTATCTGCACAGGATGTTGTTGCCCCAATTCAAAAATCATCCGTACCAAAAGATCCCGATGCAGTTGTAGCGCTCAAAAACCTGAAAGAGAGGGTCCAGAATGGAATTCAGAGATACACCGGTACGGCAACCATCGTCCGACCTCAACGGCTTCCCCATATGAATGATTTCGCGAGGTTGGCTCGAAGGATCTGTGGAAAATCTATCGGTCTAGTGTTGGGTGGCGGGGGCGCAAGAGGCATTGCACATCTAGTGGGTATCTACGCATATTTCTTGAAAATGAATGTAATTCGTTTTTCAGGGTCTCATTCGAGCCCTTGAGGAAAGTGGTATCCCAATTGACCAAATTGGAGGTTGGACTGTCTCACAAAAGTGGCTTATGTTACTGATGAGCACTCAGGTACGAGTATTGGAGGTTTTATCGGCGGACTCTATGCAAGGGAAGGCGATCTAATTACCAGCACGGCAAGAGCCAAACAGTTTGCAGGCAGGATGGGCAATATCTGGCGGATCTTGTCAGACGTCACATATCCAATCGTTGCATACACAACAGTAAGTGGCTGATGGCTCGAATATCACATGCTCTAATGAACTTTATTAGGGACATGAGTTTAATCGTTCGCTATACAAGGTTTTTTCAGTCAGAGACAAAATGAGCAGCACTCAAGATCCCGACAGGCATTCTATGATCTCCATATAGAGGATATGTGGCTCCCATATTTTTGTAACACCACAAACATCATAACATCTCGAATGGAGATACACGAAACAGGCTACGCATGGCGATTTATCCGTGAGTCATCCCTCTAAGTGTTACTTCTCTACTCAAACCATGACAGGAGCTTCAATGACTCTTGTAGGCTTGCTCCCACCATTATGTGATAACGGTCAACTTCTCGTTGACGGTGGCTATAGTAAGTACTTGATACGCAGACGGTTTGGGGTGGTGCAGCTCACTATGTCTGTAGTTGACAACTTACCCGTATGTTTGGAAAAGAACTATGTTGAATTGTTACCGACCATCCACAGGTTCAAGCAATGTTTTCAATGGGAGCTAACACAGTGTTCGCGTGCGACGTTGGATCGGTAAAGGCTAGTTTTACCCTGGATTCGGTTCACCTCCTCATTTTGCGGCATCTAATATTAGATCGACGACAATTCTCCCCGAAACTTTGGTGATACCATCTCCGGATGGTGGTTATTGATCAATAGATGGAACCCGTTTTCTACTGCCAGGCATGTACCAGCGATTACAGAAATACAAAGTCGCCTTGCCTAGTGGGTATATCTCTTTTCAAGATCTTCAGTTTTTGATTAGGTTCAGTGTTTCGAGCGTTAATACACTTGAAGACGCCAAGGTCGCGAAAGGGTGTCTGTACATCCAAATGCCGATCCAAGAGGTCAGTGACGAACTTGGGATGCAGGTGCTTTACTGATCTGAGAATAGTATGGAACTCTTGCATTCGGCAAATTTGAGGAGATCCAAAGGAAAGGCTATGTTGCAGCTTTGGAACTACTGGAGAAATTTGAAAATGAAGACAAGCTCCCTCCTGGTTTGCTGCCTGATACGAATATGAAAATGCCTTCGAAGAGGAAAGGGGAGAGTGTGAGACGCTATTCTATATAACACTTGTGATTTCTGTAAATCTAGGAACACAATGCACATATATCAGCAGTCATTTTAGAACATACAACAATCCTGGTAGAGCTATCAGATGCAGGCTTGAAGAATGGCTAAGGTATGTATGGATTGGATTGATGAGCTGGGTTTTTAAAGTGAAAGCTCCAAGAGACCTCAGGAAATATATTGACAATTACTATCAGCATTTCAGTACTCACCTGCAGGATATTACTCACAATTCCTTAATAATCAAATTCCATTTAGTTCCCTCTTTCTTTTGGTCCTCGCAATTGTTCTCCATGGGCAGGTACATATGCAAAAAAAGACCCATACAATAAACTCAGAACTTGCCAGGGTAGGGTACACCCTCAGAGCATCAACAAGGGCACAAGGGTAAGGATAATCGCAAGGTGAGGCAAAGTCACTGATCTTCCCCCTGCTCAAAGCACAGGCAAAAGGAGTGTTTACATAAGGCAGGACCCAAACAGATGATCAAGAGTGGATAGTTCTTAATAGAACTTTCATGATGTCTACCCATAGAGCTGACACTGATGCAACTGGTCAATTAAATGTCGAAGTGTTCAGAGATATTGCCAAGAAGTCTTTAGTAGATGCACTGAATGCTGTTGGTAGTTCCTTGCATTTATCCCTAAATTTCATTAATATACATTCAGGTCAATGGAGCCAAGACCTTAGTACTCGATTCTTCGATAGCTGGTCCGCTCAGTCTTATAACAGAAGTGTCACTCTTTAAAGTATGTTACTCGTTCTAGGAGCTTGACCTCCACTCATTGGTCGAAACCCAGCACCATGGAGTAGACAAAATGTTCTGGTTGGAGCCGGGTCCATTGAGTGCGACTACGACTAACATTGTCTACCTCTTGCGCCCGTCCATCAGACATGCAAAGATCATATCTGGTACGCGTTCATGCTTTTCCTGAGACTATCACTGTTTCATCTCTCGTAAGATCAGATCAAGTGGCATGGAAGTGAATCTCAGAAACATAATTATATCCTGCTCCTCGTCCCAAGACTATCAACATTGGTATCACGCATTCTGGAGGAAGAGGGAGTGCTTGGCGAAGTGACTATCTCTGTATATAACCTCCAGTTCATCCCTCTGGCCGATGATGTCATTTCTTTGGAGCGAGACACCACATTTAAAGATTTATGGGTAGTGAGTGGATTATGACGATAGTCTTGTAGTTTGATTAATCACAGTAACCTAGGATGGCGATGAAACAGCAGTTTTTGATTCAGCTCAAGCGCTTATATCGCTCCAAAACCAATTTGGGCCATTTCCTCGTATCATTGGGAAAGGCGAGTTTGCTCATGTTAGTTTCGATGTGATTGTTTCGAAATGTGGTCATTGATATTACCACACCTAGCGATTGGCCAGTCTCTTGACAAAATCTTCCTCGAGACCAACGGGTTTTTCTTCAAATGATGACCTGAACTCCCCTACCATAGATTCATTGATCGTCTTGGATCGGCGCGTGGACATGATAACGCCCTTTCTTACTCAACTCACCTATGACGGCCTCATCGATGAGTTGATTGGACTCAAAAATTGTATGCTCGAAATTGACTTAATGATATGTGTTGATATTGTCTGCAGCACACGTGGAATTACCGACATCACTCTTGACACCTCCAAATGCACCATCTATTCCCCAAGCTTCCTCAGCTTCCTCAGCTCCGATCACTGTAAAAAAGGAGAGCAAGAAGAAACATTATCTTACTGTGGCGACGGACCCATTATATGCTGAACTGAGAGATCTTAACTTCTCTAGGGTAGGGAGGAAATTGAACAAGGTTGCCCATCGATTAGATGAGAATTACAAGGCATCAAGCTCCGTTCTTCTCACTTCCATAGATCCCCTGCTTACTGTGGAACCCAGACCAATCTACAGTCAAAGACCGTTGCACAACTTCGTGATTTTGTAGGAAAGCTTGGCGGTCTCCAAAGCGAGCACCAAGCCCTCCGATTCCGTACGCTTCTGATCATTATGTTGGTCAAATTTGGACTGACATTGGAGAAGATACAGGATTGTCAGAATTACTCCTTCCATTCACACAGAAAGAACATTTCAACAAATCCTTAGAGATACAGCAAAGTAAGTACCTCGTCAATGAACATACAACTGGGTCTGTTGACAATACACATGGACAGATCTTCTTGCGTCTTATGAAATCAATAACCAAATCGCAGCTATTGAGGAGATGATCGCACAAGGAGCAGAAATGCACGCAGTATTGCGCCTCCTTTGTATTGCTAGTATTGTTGCAGGTGGGATTAAAAGCAAGGTACTTGACAATATCAAGAGAGTGTTTCTCCAGGTAGGAAACGTATCCTCTTCGATTGCCAATTTAACAATTTGTAGACTTATGGTTATGAATATCTCTCACTCCTTCTCTCTTTGGCATCTTGGCCCCTAGCTATCCTGCTCCCTAGCCCTTTACCACCCAACATATCCACGATTGTCAATGCATCCAGATATCCATATGTCACCCTGAGAAAGTCACTTCGTTTATTGATTGATGACAGTCCCGAGGCTCTGGAAGAAGTTGAAAATGATATCAGCTACGTATATTCAGGCTACGCGCCGATCAGTATACGACTTGTGCAGTGCATTGCTCAGAAAGGTGGAGTCCTCAGCAACCCAGCAGGAAAGGACAAGTACGGTGTCGAGAATGATTCTGGTCATGTGAAAACATCTTTCGAAGTACCCGCTCACCCAATACTTGGTTGGAAAGGATTCGAAGATATCATAGACGGAATTCCTGGAGAAACAATAGATGTTGTTCTCAATCCTTTGGAGGGTGCTTCGAGCATGCCGCCAACCAGCCTCCGTAAGTGAATCGATAGAGAACCTGATCTTGGGTCCATCTCATTCAAATGTGATAGTGGGACAGACTACCACAACCACAACGGTCGTGTTTTTTCTTGGCGGGTGTACTTATACTGAGATTGCTGCCTTGCGTTGGGTGGCCAGACAGAATACAGGCGAGTGAAGTGTGAAAAGAGGTAGCTGAGAAATACTGATCGGGCTTGTCATCAGGACGCAACTTCTTGATTGCAACGACTGGCATTGTCAATGGCAACAGCATAATTGAGGGCATTGCCGGTGCTCGAAACGTGGCCAGCTCCAAGGCGAGCAGTGGTTGAGCAGTGGTTGTCGATGAAAGCACGTGTAGAATTTCGAGGCTGGATGACATGAGACCATAGAGTCGTTTACAGTTTCCTGACAAACATGACGAATGATAACGTCGGCGAATTCAATGGTGGTCAATAACAATTCGTGAAGATTGGCTTTCGCGGCTGATGGTCTAGGACCTCGAGGACCGCAGGACTCGTGATTTTTTACTTTACCTGTGGTTGCGTGTTATTGATGTCAGGGTTGGCTGACGTACTACGGATAAATTGCCTTGATGGCGGACACCCAATATCCAAGCTTTGAGTACTGACACCTATGACGTGTAGATAGACTTTCAGTTTTATGACCGGCAGTAGCTTGCACAAGGCAATAATATTCTTATTGAAGGGCGTACACTTCGAGAGATATGCAAGCAAGAGGAAACAGTGATGGCCATCAGTTTGGGCTATCCGCAGGAAACCAACGGCATGGCTTTGTATAAATCGGGAAAGAAAGAGTGCGGGGAAAGCGGTATCCGGAGTACCACCGAAGCCCTGTCATGACCATAAATTCCGCCTAGTTGAATTGAAATACTGCACCTTTTTCTTCTAGCGCTTCCTCCCTTCTGTTTCCCTCGCTCTATGTATGCCCTCTTGTTTCCTTCTTCCTATTGTTCGCCTACCTCTTAATGCTGATTTTTCTCCAACTCATAGTTTCCCGAGTTATATACGCGGTGAAGACGACGCGCGTCCTTCGTTGACCATCCTTTTCCTATCCTTCCCAACCTTTCGTACCACTATTTTGACAGTATTAACAATGGTCTCCACTAAAATTTCTTCCGAGAAGCCAGCGAAGAAGAGTACGTTCTCTATGCACTTCCCAACGACATTGCATGAGGATAGGTTATGACAAAAATTTCTATTCCAGCGAGATCAAGCGGTGGCACAAACAAGAAGAAATTGACACCATTCAACAAATTTATGGTGCGTCTGCATAATCGGAGGAGTACCCGAGAAAATGACAGGTGGTTCTAAAACAGCAAGCTGAAATGCAGCGCCTTAAGGAAGAGGAACCGGAACTTTCGCACAGACAAAGGTATGTGATGGCCTTAATAAGTAATGAATGGTGGCTCATTATAATGTAGGTTCAAGCTGGCGACAACAAACTGGAAGACGGCTTCTGAGAACCCTAAGAGGGCAGCCTGAAAGTTGCCACGATGTGAACCTAGATGTTCTATACTAATGAGGTTAGATATTACATTATTAGTCTTTCACTACGTGATTTGAGTTTGAAGCTTTCTTCATTCTGTATCCTCTCTTCTTGATTAAGAGGGGCACATCTGTCTCTCCTATAGTTCATTATACTGTTCTGTCTATTATTGGACGCCCTGTATAAGCCTTTGAGTTTTTGTTACATTCCAACAATACATACTCCATTAAAATGGTGCACTAACGTCTCAGAGACGAGTCTAAGGGACATGTCTAGACCGCCTGAGCCAAAAGAGATCAACGAAGCCTATGTGTAGAAGTCGCTGCAAACCTGTGAGTAATATCATAATGAGAGGTGTCTATATATGGATGGATTGGATATTGCGTCACAGCAACCACCCTCCACCTGCGGATGCATCTACCATGATTCAGCATGCAACCCAGTCCCCGCAGGCTCAGAAAGTATCGTCCATACAGCATCATGCCCTACAATCTGACCAGCTTAACCAACTTGACGGTCGCTCGGCACATATCGCAGATTGGAGCAACAAGGATTCAAGCCAAACTTTGCCAGTTGCACAGTCATCCATACATCACGATTACCCTGATGTCCACTCTCCTCCTGTTGCTTCCGACTCTGGGTCCTGCTTCCGCTCTGCCAGTACCACTATGCCTGATTTAACCGCATGTTCTCCATCCTACAATTCTTTTGACGACATAGATCCCACCACTATTGACCTTGTCCCTGTACAGGACCTGCATGACATGAACGAGATGCAAGTTTCAATTTCATCTGTTTCCTCCAAGGGCAAACGGAAGATTATCTCTTCCACCTTGCCACCTCTGTCTGTTTCTGACATGGACTACAAACAAACTCCTTGGTCGTCTTTTGGGTCAGTCTCTTCGCCAGGACCATCCCATTATGCGTCTTTCTCTATACCTGTGCGAGATACTGGCTCAGCAGCTGGAGAAGACATCGTGGTCTCAAACTTTACCGGAGCAGTATCGGTGGACAGTGTTTCTTCCAGTTCTTTAACGAGATGCATACCCTCACGGTGCTCCTCGTTCTCCACTACATCCCTTCGCCATACCCCGTCTCATGCATCCTTGAACATGTCCAAGATTAATGTCAGGCTCATACCTTCTACAGCTCAAGGTAACCTTGTTCGCGAGTTATCTGATGGCAAGCAGGAAGATCCGAGTTCAAATTCCAGCGTCTCGTCCGAGATCGCATCTTTGACTCCCAGCACCACACCTGATCTTAACCCTACCATAGTTCCGTGTTGTGGACATCGTCTCACATCAGTACCACTCTTGTTTCCTCCGCCCCGTATTGGCACTGGGAGCCGAATCAGATCGAGACCTTCTCTTCTTAGGTTCGGAACAAAGAATTGTTTGAGATCGTCACCCATTCCTTTTTCTGCTCTGGATTTCATTCCTGTATCGGCCCCAGACATCTTCAAGCCTCTCCCCTTACTTCGTCGGCGTTACTTTGATCGGATCCTCCCCAAGGAACTACAACTCTATATTTTGAGATGTTTTGCCCAATCCATCGCAGACGATCACATCAGATCCATTGCTGAGGGACGGTGGACTATTACCAGAGCTATATCCTCAAGAAATCAGTTCGTCGGAAGAGACCGTGGCATCAGAGAGCTGCTTAAACTGGCCAGGGTAAGTTATATGTAGTAGTGAGCACTCTGCATTAATTTTACGCAGGTTTCACACTCGTTCAAGAGTCTCGTATACGATGGCCAACTGTGGGCAAATCTAGATTTACATTCATTTCCTGAAATTCCCGAGCCTATCCTCTTACGCCTCATGAGTTCAGGGGGTGCTTTCATTCGAGAGATCAACTTAGCTGGCCATCATTGTCTTCAACCAAGCTTATTGACAGCCCTCACCGATCATCTACAAGCACCGCTATCGTATACTAACCTAACAAGTATTAATCTACAGGGTTGCTCTGCCCTGACAACGTGCTCACTTCATCACCTCCTCGTTCGCTGTAAATCCCTTCAGAGATTATGTCTCAAAGGCTTAGCAGCAGTGACTAACATGACTTGCGAGCTTCTCGCAACATTCTGCACACGACTCGAACATTTGAATTTAAATCGATGTCCAAATATGGATGCCGAAGGTGTTCGATATCTGGCTCGTACAACACTTGTCCAAGGGGAGTATCTACGTCTGAAAGAGTTGAACATTTCTGGGTTAGAGCACATGGACGACGCGACAATGCGAGTGCTTGGAAAGGCTGCGCCCCATTTAGAAGTGCTAGATCTCAGTTACATTCGTCATCTTCACAATTCAGCTTTGGAATCCTTTGTCGCCATCACTGATACATTTAATTACGTGCAGTCGGGTGTCGAGATTGTTCGCCTCCATGCTAACCAAATTGGACGCAATTCATCGGGTGATTACCCTCAATTTTATTGTCGACGTGTCACCAAACTTCGTCACCTTTCACTCTCGTTTTGTGTACTACTAACCGACATGGCATGCTCGAACCTTGCCTATGCAGTTCCACATTTAGAGTTCTTTGAGATGGCTGGAATAGGCGAGGATTTAAAAGGTGATGGACTAGTCCAACTTTTGGAAACTACTCCCAAGATTCGCCGCCTTGATTTAGAGGACGCTTCAGACATTACAGATTCCGTGTTATCTGCCATCACCCCTATCAATGAGCGTCCGAGCTTGAGCTGCAGACAAGATGGCACATCTCGGCCGGGGCACGCTCTTGAATGGCTCTGCGTATCTCATGCTGGCAATATTTCCGATGATACATTCCTTGCCCTAATCCATGCGTGTTCCAAGCTCCGTGTTCTGGAAGCAGATAATACGAGATTGAGCGGGAACACTCTAAGAAAGTTTGTCGATCTCAAAAGGCAACATAAGACATTCAACGCCAAAGTAGCGGCCCTCGATTGTCGGAACATGGTTGAAAGTGATGTGAAGGAATTATTTTCAAGAGGGGAAACTAGGCCAAGGGTAGGGATCAAAATGTTTTGGGCTAGGAGACTGGGGTATGTAGATGGAAAGGATGAGCTGTGTGAGGAAGATCTCAAAGTAGGGTCGGATGAATGCGATTCTGCAAAAGTAGTCGTGAAGTCCTTCTACTCATGGCAGACTGTCGATACTGTCAACAGTGCAAGGGAGAAAAGAAGGAGAGCAGGATCCAGAAGTTTTTTTGGACCTGGTTCCGATTATCCGGCCGATGTGTTCGATGATGACATTGCAGGTGGAAGGGGAGCAGGGCTTCCAAGGTGGTGGCCCTCAAATGGCGGGAACACGTCTCTCGTCCTTCCCGGCATCACTCATGATGGATGTATCATAATGTAAGATTTTTGTCCGGTTCCTGCTACGTCTGCCGGTTTTGGACCTGCATATTCTCTTCTCTCTGATTGCCATATTATTGCCACAAACACAATTGTACTTCATGTTTGTATGATTACTTTCTTCTTTTCTGCAATTTCAGCGGCTGCATAGCATATGATGTATTTCTTTAAGTACAGACCAGAAACATGGCAAGAACGTTATTGGAATATGCTGACTAGCCGCATTCTCAGGGATCTAATTGAATGTTGTCACGTCACTATCATAGTGATCCACCCACCATACGCCGGTTAACCCAAGGCAGTGCTCTGGTTTGGGGCTCAGCATGAACTGTCTGACCTGAAACCAACACACCTTGAGCTAATGTCGCAAAGGGTATCGATCAATACGTGACACTGCAGATTTCAGATGATGTACAATGTTTCAAGTTATTTTTTGACGTCGAATTGAGAGTGCGGCGCGGAAAACCAGGGCATCCTCTTAATCTGCTAGTTCAGATGATCCCCTCTAAGGATATTTGGTGAAGCACCAAGCTTTGAACACTTTATCCGGGTGGTTGTACGATCCATCACACCGTCAAGCCAATTCAATTTATCGCATGTCAAATTAATGTCAATTCTGCTTGATACTTTCCTCGATTTGGCATATTGATTACAAATTAGGGAATTTGATCCTTTGGCACTGACAAAGATGATAAGATATTTCCTCAGGTTTTGCATCGTTGCAACCATAAAGCTAAGCCATAAGGGCACAAGTGCGGCAGTATGGCTTGGTAAAACGGCAGTGCTGATGACCTTAAACAAACAATGAAAGCTAATACTTGCAATCTTGAACGACTCGTAATTTCTAGTCCAGGCATTTTCACGTTGAAGACAGAACATCGATCCGGGTACATCCCGCAGCACCTTGACATCGGACTGAGTGATCAAAACAATGAAATATGTAGGAACTGAGGGTTCAAAGAGGATAAAAAGCCTTCGGTAGAATGCTCAATGCGACTGGCAGCGGGGATAGTGGATAACGGGTTGAGATCAAGATCGGGGCTGGCCTTGATGTTCTCAAACGAACATCAAGCTTGCATCAGTCATACAGTGAATGACAGGTGGAAGAATGTTCTTGAGACATCGAGGCTATACCTAGATTCTCGATTAGTTCAGAAGCAATTTTGGGCAGCTCTGAGTAAACTAATTGGGGTGGAGTGCGTGCTCTCAAGGAAAATTGAGATGCAGATATGGTGACCCTTCTGCTGTGCATAGAGCTCTCGAGACATAGGCCCACGGATAAACGTCCCAAATTCCGAATCCGGATCTCGGAGTTAAAATTCATTCCTGCTGCGGAGTAGTGATGTCACATGAAGGAGGGATACTGTGAACGAGAAATCACAAAAATGCTTGCTCGTATATGTCAGTCTCTCGAAGGCGACGAGAACTATGTATACCTGATAGAATATAATCTACAATCAGCACAAGTAAAATGTGAATGGACAAATGTATTAACCTCAGTCTCTCGATGACGACGAGAACTGAGATCAGTAAGTTTATCTATGTGTCCTGCACTAGTCACGATCTTGGTGGCGACAATCGCAGTGACCGTGTTCGTCTTGACACACGTTTGATATCTCAGCACTCTTTGGCCGGTAAGATCATAATTACGCTGCGCTGCCAAGTAGTTTTGGCACATCATTAATTGAGTCTATGTCAAAAAAGGTAAATTGATGATATTCGAATCGAGACCTCAATACGATTTGATGGATGAACTCCAGTGTTGAATCATCCGCAATTTGTAAGATGCAACCAAAGTGGTCCATTAATATACATACCATATATGGTTAGGTGTGGTCCATATATAGTAGTTAGAATCTCCGTATAAAGGGCCAAATACTATCATGATAGTAGGCAGTAGAGGAGATTCCCCATGTCGGCCGTAGAACTAGTGCGTCTCAACTGTTCCTAATGCCTCGTTTACTGACTCATTGCTAGCCCTCGCAAACCACGGTTCTTGTCATCGGTGGTGGTCCTGCAGGGGCATACACTGCCTCGGTCTTAGCAAGAGAAGGCATAATAACAACAGTCATTGAAGCAGCCAAATTTCCTCGGTAATCATCTTCAACATGTCCTTGCTGTACGTCTTACTGAACTCCATCAAGGTATCATATTGGTGAAAGTATGCTTCCCTCGATTAATATATTTATGCGCTTTATCGAAGCTGAGGAAAAACTTCGACAACATGGTTTCATTGTGAAGGCAAGTGCTGACTAGAAGATTCAGGAATGCCAATACTAATTTGCCACCAGCGGGGTGCGGCAACCAAGTTAAATCAAACAAAGAAGGAAGGGTGTAGGTACCCCGGGAGTACAGCTTTCCAATTGCAACCTGACGCATAATGATCAGATACTGACTTTGTTCAGGGCGATATCCGGAACGCTAGTTGGAATGTGGCACGTACTGGATATCAGCAACCTATTCTTCCTAGCATCTAACCAACTCATAGATCCGTTCGGAGTTCGACCATATGCTCCTGCAGCACGCAGAAGAGTCCGGAGCACAGGTTTTTGAGGAAACTGAGATTACTGATATCAAATTTGAGGAAACAAAGGAATCAGGGGAACGCCCGACGATGGCTTGTTACAGCCGAAAGAAGGGAGGGACTGGCCAAATTCGCTTTGAATACCTGGTGGATGCTTCTGGCAAAAATGGTATCATGACCACAAAGGCGAGTAGATTTTATTATACAGATTTGAGTAGGATTAACGCGGATCATTTCACAGTACCTCAGGAATCGTCACATAAACAAGAGTTTACATAATATTGCTACCTGGGCTTACTGGAAGGACCACCAACAATATATGCCTGACACGCCTCGCCAAAATGCGCCGTGGTTTGAAGCCTTGGCAGGTGGGGTTCTTCATTCTTCCCAAACATTCAAATGATGATCTATGAATAGACGAAAGCGGTTGGGCGTGGTTTATCCCTTTGCACAACGGAACCGTGAGTACCGCAAAAGTTTTTGATTCTGGATTCGTAACATTTCCAGGTCTCCGTTGGTATTGTTATGAACAGTGTTATCAGTTCGCAGAAGAAAAAGGCGGGTCGTAAGACAAGCAGTACCGGAGAGTACTCTATCAAAGAATATTATCTTGATCAGTTTCAATTTGTTCCTGGGGTGCAAAACCTTCTGGACGGTGCAACGATGAAGGACGATGATGATGAATACTCCTGCGTCCGGAGTGCTTCTGATTTCAGCTATGCGGCAGACAAATACGCCGGGGATCATTATAGAATTATTGGCGATGCATCTGGTGAGTATTTCGGCTAATCAGAAGAGATAATCATCTCATTCGATAATAGCGTTCATCGATCCCTTTTTTTCAAGTGGAGTTCATCTAGCACTTCTTGGTGGATTGACTGCCGCTGTGTCTATTGCTGCATCTATAAAGAAGCAATGTACAGAGGCAATAGCCTGGAATTTCCACGATGTCAAGGTCGCAACAGCTTACACAAGGTAAGTGATGAGTTAAGTGAATGAGCTGCCTCAGTTACTATGATGTGTAGATTTTTGTTAGTGGTCATGAGTGCATATAAGCAGATTCGAAATCAGTCAACGGCGGTTATGGCGGACATAGACGAAGACAGCTTCGATCGAGCGTTTGCTATTTTGAGACCAGGTGAGGTACCCTGATCAGTGCACCATTACGAGTTCTCAAAGGAGTTCTAGTCATCCAAGGTACAGCTGATGTCGGAAAGAAGCTCACAGAGGATGAGTTAGAGAGGACTATGGACTTCTGTAAAGGTGAAAATTCTATAAATGGTTTACGTTACCGCTTACATCCAGGCAGACATCTTTGCACCTACCGATCCAGAAATGATTGAGGCTATTGGTGCCCACATTCGACCCGAGCTTTTATCACCTAGCGCGCCCATCTTAACGGAGGAAGAAATTTGTAAAGAAGCATCCAGTGACGAAGAGAAGAAACTTGTTTTGCGTCGTCTGAATGCCCGAAAACCAGTTAACCGGATGTATCAAGATCCTGATAATTTATGTGCAGAAGATGTGAACGGATACATTGCAAATCTAAAACGTGATCAACTGGGCTTGGTCCAGAAAATGTCAGCATAGTGCGACCCTTTCGTAGTGCCGATATGTATCATCCACAACTGTATTCTCAAGTGCTATAAGCTAATGAATGGCTTTGGTTTTCTTCTTCTTCCTTTTATGAATGTCAGAATCTGACGAAGTGGCAGAGTCTTTAGTCTTGTGGGAAGGCCCAGATGATTCATGAGAGACTAATGTTCAGGTTAGTAGAAGGAATCAAGCATGTATAAGAACATACCCGCAAAGGGATCTACAGGAGTATGCTGCCGCTTTAGAGATGTAGACGATGTAGGCATATCTTCCGAGATAGGCTCTGTCAAGCACGTATCTCCTACATCGCTCGTAGATGAGTCTGAGCCATGTCCATCGTGAACCCGAAGCCCGTCCTCATCATCGTCTTTTTCTTTTTTGAGGGCACGTTCGTATTGCGCTCTTGCAATCATCTTTGTCATCATCTTTACGGGCAAGATTGAAGATTGAGGGGATGCATCCACAGATATGGCGGTATTAGGTTTTGACGTGACTCCAGAAATTGCTTGTTTAATGAATCGGTTGGCAGCATCCGTGTCTATTTTGGTCCTCCCTGAGAAACACCGAATTGAAGCAGATAGACCTGACGAAGAGAAAAAGTGCTGACTTATTGGTGGGTTTTCAACCTTTGCGATCTTATCAAAATATTGTCGCACTCGGTCCTGACTTCGTTAATGAACGTGTCAACCCAGGTCAATGATCACCTACAAGCTCCGCCACGACGGCATGAGTTTTCGGATTAGTACCTTTGGCTTTGAGGTAGACTAGAAATCGTGTAAGCATAGATGTAGCTGTCAAAGAGATCAATTCACTGAATACGAGGTCATAAACTAGGTATGGAAGAACGGTCTGGAGTTTGGCCTGTTGAATAAGTTCTAACCCAATTATGGTTTCCGGAAATGGCTTTGACAGTATGGGATCAAGCTGGGATTCAAGATCTGAGAGCAAGGCATTGAGGTTTGAAAGTTTTGTCTTGATTCTGATTGTTTCGGCTGTCATTGCGTGTTAGTGTCGCCTGTCCCCTCGTGAATCACTTTTCATAGGACAACCAAGCATCAACAAACGTCAACACGCGGTGTTCGAAGTTGAACATTGTTGAACATGGTAAGCTACTTGAGTTCGTTCAATTCCTGATAACTTAAGTTTTATTCCTAGTCCTCAGAACTTCGTTACACAGCTAACACACAGCTAGAACATCGTATGTGACTTCTTATCACTGGGATGGGCTGGTTGATTGAACTACTTTAGTTCACGCTAGGTACACTGGGACGGGTGAGTCTGATTTACCTGAACTCCTGTTTGGACTCATGGTTGGTCCCAGGCCATGCGGACATTTCAAAATAGTACGCAGTTCGATTAGGCCGAACCTGTAAATTTCCTAACGAACTCAGTGACTGGGTGACCCACCAACACAGGGACACTCTGACCTCTATAGTTGGCCATCCAACACTCACTTCTTACTTGGCGATTGCGGATGGAGAAGCCATTGGTAGGGTTAAATTTGAGATGACGGAGGTACGCGATTGTGATATTGTGGCATCCTGAGTCCTGATTTGAAAATTTGTCGGCAGCGTATGCTTCAACCATGTGGGCCCCCACCGCGTAAAGCCGATGACTAATTTGGCTGGTGACAGCTGGGTAGACAGCTGGGTGTCAAGGATACTTAAAACTTGCCAAATGCCTGAGTCAAGCACATTGGCGGCTGGATTACCTGCTACTTTTTTTTTTGTAATTATGACGCCAAGTAGGCTTTTCACCGTCTTTACTCAATGTGTCCCTGATAGCCTCAAGTTGTCTGAATTAGATTGGATGGACTCGGTTTGATTAATTATTCTATTCTTGTAATCTGATGGATGCCGGTCCAGGAGAACGAGCAATTCGGAAACGTCGTCTCCACCTGTTTTCCGCTACTGTACTGATAGCCGCTATCCAATTGCAGGCAAGCTGTGCCCGGCGTCTCCGCTATACGAGTGTGGTTTATCAAACTCGGTGTCGGCTCATACTGCTCTCTTCTCTCTTTACCTACTCCCTACTCCAACTGCGATTTGCACGTTCTTCAGTCTGTCGAAAATCTTAAAGAAAGGTGGCTGACACTGGTTGACATTGATCCCCAGTCTACGACGAAATGCCTGCCATCGCAACTCAACGATTACTTGCTCAGTCTCTATTACCGTCTCCTGTGACCTCTCAACGAGCGCGAGAGAAGAAAGTGTCTTCGCGACCACGATCACCTAGAAATCACTATCGGCCGTTTTCGCAGGTGGTGCACGAGGGCTTTCAAACATCACAAGCACATTTAACGGAGTTGTCTGAAAGGAACTCCATAGCGTTTTCCATGTCCTCTCCGGATCATTCACTGCGAGAAAAAGGTTTAAAATTAAGGGAAAGGAAAAACGAAAGGGAACGAGGAAGGGGTAGTGAGGGACATTTACAGGTACTATTATCTCACAGGTCTGCAAGCAACGGAAGTAAAAACGAGCACGCTTTACGGCTTAGGCGCGGTCTTACGAGCAAAGCGTCGTTGAACTCCATAAATCATGACGTTGATGTTTCTCCATGCCCCGAGTATGAAGACAGTATGGTCATGAAGGACACATATCTGAGGAAGAAAGTTTGGCACCGTCATGGGTGTATGATGATGCATCCGTATCCGCATGATGCTGTTTACATGCAATCATATGATCCTGTCATCCTTGAAAAGTCGGTATTTCTCTCTCCAATCTGATAATTTGCCATTGAACCAATATTCAGTGAGAAATATTCACATATACTGCTACAACGCCTCACGTCCTCCATCCCGACATTCAATAAATCTTTAGACAAGCCACCTTCACGTGTGTTAGATTTAGGATGTGGACAAGGTCATTGGTTACTTGATGCCTCTCATCATTGGCCGAGCGCAGATTTTTTGGGTTTTGATCTGGTAGACATCCTGCTACCGGAGGTACAAAAAAGGTCAAACGTGCAATTGGTGCGAGGTAACTTGTGCGTGAAACAATTCTCGTGCTAGATGTATCAATCAACCGTAACCTCAGCGTTAAGTACAAACTGCCTTTTCCGGACAGAAGCTTTGACTTAGTCCGCATGGCCAACCTCAACATTGCTATTCCTCACGACAAATGGAGCCTTATTATAACCGAAGCCTATCGTGTGCTGAAAGTGGGAGGACAACTAGAGATAATTGATGACGAATTATTTTTTCCTTACGGTACCATCCCTGCCGTCACCTCTTCAGCTAGCCCACGTTCACAGGATAGCCTGACATCTGGGACAAGACCCTACTGCAGTGACATCACAGAAACAGATTCCAATATAAGTTCGCCGACATTAAGAGGAAGCGATGTCGACGAATCAGATTGTACACTCACAGACGAGGTCATGACGAGATTCGAGTCCCATTTAGCAGTGGCGGGCTGCCAACGCCGTTCAATTGCCTACTTCCAACAGTGGATGGCCAATCGGCAAGTCGCCCAGGATGTGGAAGGCACTTTCACTGGAATGCTGCGCAAGCGGTTTGTTCATCCGTCGCCCAAAGATTTTCTGCCTGATTTGCTCAAGTGTACGTTTGGGAGTGGGAATGTCGGCACAACCCAAACCTATAACATTAGTCTTCCCCCTGCATCGTTCACCCACCCGACTGAACCAGCAGATAGCGTTCACAAAGATGAAAAACCCGCTTGTCCTAATAAAAATCTGGATAAGCATCCTGAGGAAGGTGATCCGGAGAGAGAACAAAGTTGTTTGAATCGGGGGATGTTCCCTCTACGACACAGTGCTAAAGCTGCAGGCCGTCTGGGGATATCGTACTCTGATCTCATCGTAGCAGCTGCCTCCGCTCAACGGCCAGCTCATGATGTTCAGTATCTAACTGTACCTAGGACTTTGCAGCCCTCTGGCATCATAATTTCTTCCTCAATGTTCATTCCCCTGAATGCGACCGAGATCGAGTTTCACACTTGCAAGTGGATGCATACACTTCTGGGCTGCAGACCCGCCATTTTTGACTATGTTCGCTCTCACTTGGATGAGATGGGAAGAGAGCTTATTAGCGATTCTGAGCTGAAAGAGGCTCTGTGGACTTACGAGTGGTACGTTCTTTGTCAGTTTCCTACTTTATATCACTGATATACATACAATTCGCTAGTTTTCGTCGTCAGAGATTTCACTGGCCTGTAGATTCCGAGCATGATCCAGAGGGCTTTACTGCTCCTTGCATCCCAAACACTCAAAAATTGGATTACAAACGACTTATTGGAGGTCGTGAGGAACCTGTCCACATTCGTACCATCCGCGCATACCATGCAACAAAAACCGATATAACCTCTCTTCTTAGTCTCGTCCTCAACTCTCCATCTCAATGATCTCCGGTCATGTCCGTTACTGTGTTACTACTACCTTGATTTGCAGAACCATAATCCGAAAGTAAAACGAGATAGTACTGTTATTTTAGAGTCAGCCGGGTATCCGACCTACCAAACTGACATTGTTAGCTATACTACACTTAGAGCTGAATAAGGAGATCTGACAGATTATGCAACTGGGTGGATGATACAGACAAATGATCGAGAATTTGGGGTTGTGGCAGGCAAAGGCAAACTTGTGCATATACGACATCATTAGTAGCGCAAGTAAATCCATCGTCTTGAAGCCCACACATGAGTTGAGAAATTTGCCATACCCAGATTTCTCAAATCAAAGTTCCTTAGATAAGCTGTCCCAGTAGGACTCACAAATATGCTTTTCTGAAAAAAAACGAGGGAAATTAATATTGGAAAGACCTAACGACGCAACTGTTGAAATACGATCGGGGGAGGGTACAAACGGATAGCGAATACATACTATAGAAATGTGAAACAAAAGGGAATCACATGCATCGCGCAGGCTCGCATGAGATCTAAATTCCAACAGCAACCCTCTGAGGTCATTGTGGATGATTGAAGATCTGAATCTGGCGGTAAGTTCATGTGTATCACGACTTGCGATTACCGTGATTTTTTCTCTTTGAGGGTGGGAGAGTCGACGTCTACATTTAGCTCCGGACGATTTGATAATCTTTGTTGAGTATCAAACCAGACATCGTGTGAGAGGACAATAACTAATGTTCTATACATCTGTACGTTACAAAAATCAGACCAAGTTGAATTGGGTTTAGACTATGGATTTGAGCGACCATTTAGTAGAGAAGTTGATTCACAGATACTACCGAATATGTATCCATCTGTCTTTGTCTTTGTCCACCATGCAATGGCTGCCCGTCAATCTTCAATGATACCATGGCTTGAGCGTTAGGTCAGCGATTGATCGGAAATATCTTCGAACTACAGTTCTCACTAAAGCAAGTTGAACCTATCCAAAACATTAAAATGGCAGTTCGGCAGGTTCTCATCTTTCTTGGTCTCTGTAGTCAAGTGACCTTCTCCAACTGTGAGAGTGGGCACACCAAATTGTCGTTTGGGGGTCAAAATCCATTCATCTATGGTCCTGATTTCGCTCAAACACAGGCACCGAGAGATCCAACTTGGCTGGAGAAATACGGACCTCAGATTGATCAACCGTTTTCAGGACCTTTGTCGTTCTCACACTTACCATACCATCGATGCCTGGAGAAAGAGGATGTGTTCTTCGATATTGCAATCCTGGGCATGCCATTCGATACAGCTGTCACCTATCGTCCGGGGTGTGTTTGCCTTACTTGGGAACTACTCATGCCGAGGGAATAAACTGATTCTTGTAGCGCGCGATTTGGTCCGTATGCTATCCGTTCCGGAAGTAGGCGACAGCGAGAAACGCGAGGATATACGATGGCCTGGGGCATAAATCCCTACGACCAAGGGTTCAAGGTTGTTGATTGTGGTGATGTGAGAATCCTTGACTTCTGAGGACTAAGAAATCATTGATCTTGTATGAAAGGTTCCCCTTAATCCCTTCGATAATGCTCTTGCTGTGGACCAGATGGAAGTCGCATATAGCTCGCTTTTAACAAGAACACCGGAGACAATCAAAAAAGATGTTCCCGCCCATCTTGGACGTGCTACTGCAAAAGACGGGTCAATTCGACCTAAAATCGTGACGTACGTCCGTTTACGAAGCTTTCCAAACATAAATTAAGTATTTCAGTCTTGGAGGAGATCATACTATCGTCAGTTTTGAGTGGTGTATTGGTTCCCTGTTGACAAGTGGTTTATATTAGGTTCTTCCTATTCTTCGATCTCTTCACAGAATATATGGACCTATATCCGTAATCCATTTCGACGCACATTTGGTAAACTTATCAAAAATCTTGAGCACTATCAGGACCTCATTTTCCCACAGGATACGTGGCCCTCATATCCTGGTCAATTGACTGAACAGTCTCGTGTAACTCACGGCACCTTCTTTTATCTTGCCAACGAAGAAGGTCTCATCGCCAACAATAGTATTCATGCGGGAATACGTTGCAAACTTGCAGTGAGTTAACTGTTAATCCTTTGGTACAATGTATACAACTGAATGACACGTCCCGAACGAGCAGGGTCTCGCTGATTTGGATAATGATAGTCAAGTCGGTTTCAAAATCATTTCAACTGATGACATCGATGATATTGGGATTCCTGCTATTATAAAGCATATCAGGGAACGTATCGGAGACAGTCCAGTTTATCTCAGGTGTGTGACAGTCTAATGGCTGGGGTTCTTGTTCATGGCTCACCGGAAGTTCTTGATGTCCTTAACGATACTTAAGCTTGGACATTGACGTCATAGGTGAGTTCCTGTTATATTGCATACGACGATATCAAATTCACATTAGGCAGATCCAGGATTAGCGCCAGCGAGTAAGTGCTGTGGTCTTTAACTGAATGAGAGTAAAAAACACCTGCCATTGTTCTTTTATAGCTGGTACCCCTGAGGCAGGTGGCTGGACAACCCGTGAAGTGAAACGCATTCTCCGAGGACTTGCAGGATTGAATTTCGTGTACGTCCTCTGGTTGATGAATCAAAGATCTAGACCGTAATCGAGATATTGTTTGTATAGTGGCGCTGATATTGTAGAAGTCTCTCCAGCATATGATCATGGTAAGTCAGTCCATGGCCGTGGTTACTAATCAATTTGAGAATTGACATTTCCTAGCTGACATTACAGGAATTGCAGCTGCAGATTTTATCCATGACTTTCTGTCCATGTTTTTGACCCAGAGGCCCCCCAAGTCAACTGCCTCGTTCAAGAACTAAACTTCAGGCCCGCTCAAAGGTTCAAATAAAGAGTAGCATGGGGTCCACATCGAAAGAAAAAAGATCTTATCAATCGACCCAAGCAGTGATAGCAATATCAGAATAAAATTGATTGGTATCATCTAAGTCATGTACAAGTGAAGAAGTCTTTGTTCATGAGTGCTTTCCCCAATGTCCAATCACTCCTGCAGCTCCAGCATCATAACCGGGAGGCGCTTCTTCCAGAGGTTGCGACGAGACCAGTGTATGTTGGTATTGCTTGGTAGGACTTGTAGTTGATGGCGCTGCACACCCTGTGTTAGTGTTGATAGGCGTCTGATATGCACCGAACGATATGCCCGTTCCCAAATTGGGCAGATAAGAATTGTTTGCGTCCGGCAAGGGTGAATCATAATTCCCGCCATAACTGTCACCTCCTAAGGTGTATTGACGCTGAGCTCCATGTGGATGTGGTCGTGGAGACTGAGAAGTCAAAGGGACATAAGGATCGGATGCGGTGGGAGACATGTATGGATTCGAGGAGGGCGCCGTATAAGGATTGGGCACATTTGCGGAGGGTAGTCTTGGTGGAGAGGCACTGTTTAAAATCCCCGTGCTATTGTATATGGTAGGATTGAATGACGGTTCGGTGTAATGTGATGTTTGAGGTTGGAACTGTGATGGTGATGGGTAGTTGTTATATGGGTACGATGAGGGTTGTTGGTTGGGGGTTGTTCCAGCGAGATCTAGAAATGACAAGAGGTAAGTAAGTGCATGCGAGGAATACGTGACTGTGTGTCCATACTCACAACCAGAAGCAGTATGAGGATTCTGATAGGCAGTCATAGGCACATGATTGTTCGGTAGAGGCGGCGGTGGCGAAGTCTGTGGTGGTGGTGCACTCGAGTATAGCGGTGAGCTTGGCGTGTATCCACTCGGCTGTCTTTGAGGGCCAGCAGGATAGGTTGTAGTCACGCGCGACTGAGTACTGGCCTGTCGTTCGGGACGGGGAGTATAGGTAATATTCGTGGTAGTAGAGGGTTTCGATGGCTCGTAGTACTCATCAACGGCACGAGAACCCTGAGGAGCAGGGGCGTATCCAGCCGGACCAGACCGACCGGACGTCTCATTCTTGTCTGTATAGGCAGAATTGCTCTCAACGTGAGCCGTCAAGGGTACAGATTCTGGGAATGCAGGTAGTCCTCTACTTCTCTGACTATAACTCCTTGCCTGCGTAGCCCTCCGCTCGTTATCAGCTTTGATGGCTTCCATCCTCATCTGCTCTGCATGCATTGCATCCGGCCCGCCAGCATCATCACCTCTGCTACCCCATTTTGACCGCATACCTCTCTTGGAGATACAACAACGACCCATAGTGAAGAAACAACCACTGAAAAATAACAAAACCCAAGCGATCAGGGTCAACCAAATGGCATTTCCTATTGATGCATGACCAATGGTATTGATGCGGGCTTTTGCAACGAAGAAAAGGACGATGTCAAAGATGAAGGCAGCGAGAGTAACGACTGCAGCAAAACCGGAGATGCAGGTGCTACAACACGCCATGGACATTTCGCGAACATGAGCAAGAAGACCAAAGACCGCAGAGACGACGGCAAGTGCGAGGCCGATGACATGAAGGAAGAGAGCATAGGTTAGCCACTTGACTGCAACCTGGGGTATCTGTATCCTGGAGTTGTTGCCTACAAGGCCGTTAATATCTGTTTTTGTTGATTAAGTACGATAGTTGCTGATAGTTGAGCTGGCCAAACCTATACCTAATTGATATCCGATTGAAGGACTGGAGCAAGTCGTTCCGTTCGAAAATTGCAGGCAATATCCGAGGGTACCAAAGATTATGGAACCAGAGTGATCGCTGACGTTAAAATCCGCTTTCAGGAAGTAGACGGACCTAGAGTACGGGACACAGAAGGATACAACTGCCAGCAAAATTGCTGCAACGAGTGTAACAACGAAACCGGGTGTGGCAGGGCGGATGCAGAACATAATCTTCACAAGGAGAGTGTAGAGAGGGAAGGTGGGAACTCAACCGTCGCTGCCACATTTGGCAATTATTTCCACACTTTGCATAGCCAAGCGCAGTGGCTCCATCTTATCCTGCTGGCGCTGCGGGCCTTGCTGCGGTGTATTTTCTGATACTAATTTAACAATACTGGCTACGTGATCAAGTTCGGTTCAGCAGTGACGTCGTCGCACGTCGAATCGCAGGTTCTTTGTATATTTTAACATTGTCCAGGGTCCGATCAGACAGACGTTAGAGACTGAGATCGCTAGTCCGCTGCAGTCCATATGGCTCATGGATGCCGCCTGCTGCAAGTACATTCGTTCTGCAGTCGCGCGCTAGCCACCAATACTCTGCATGTTTTCTCTGTGGGGTGTCAAATAGAACTGCGTAACCGTGACCCTGAGTTTACAGACGAAGATTTGTAAACATTGACCTTAGAAGAAGGTGCACTCCTGTAAGGGGTGTGAATGGCGTTTAACCAGCCACGTCATTTGATAACTCTCATTGCGTATAGACGGCTCATGATTCCGCTGTTCAAGCCTGTTGGTGAAAATTTTCGGGCACTCTCTTTTGTCCAATTTTGTCGGTCCATCAAGGATCAAACTTCGTCTTGATACACGCTGAAGCACATCATCGGCAACTAGCAGCTTGGACCCAGGCTCTGAAGATTGTAGATGATTCATAACCTCATAATGCAGACTCATTTAATGATGTCTTACGCAGTAAATATAGGTGTCCACACCTGAGACTGAACCGCATTGGTTTGTACATCTTCACAGCGTGTATACCGTTTTATTAGACTCAAAAGAACGCTTCATCTTATCTTATCAGACCAAAAATAAAATAAAGGGTATGATATTCCCACGGGTTAATAAAGCGCTGGTGTAGTTTTGAAAAGTAGACATTGTAAGCTCTTTCGTCGACGAGAACGTTGAACATGGACGAGAATTTTTCAACAGAATCCTTTGAATTGACGGCGTCTGGAGAGCAAGGGGAGCGTGGTGATGCCGAGAAGACATCGGAGAACAGATCTAATTTGGCCTCGGGAATACACGACGGCGCTTCGCTTCCTCTGTTGCAACCGGCCCCTACGCCTCTCCCATTCTCCCTTCCCCTCCTTCTTCAAGATCAACTTCTCATAGAAATGAAGTCCCAGGCGCCGAGGGCTGGCTCACCACTCACTCAGACTACAGAGCAAGCCCTTGTCCCGGAAATGGCTCGACCACTCAACGTTACGGATGCACTCAGCTACCTTGACGAAGTTAAAATCCAATTCTCAGAGAGACCAGAAGTATACAATCAGTTCCTCGATATCATGAAAGATTTTAAGAGCCAGGCGTACGTCCTCGCCGTTGTTCTTTGGTGGTATCTAATAATTGCTCTCCCTGTGCAGCATCGATACCCCAGGCGTTATCAATCGTGTTTCAGGTTTATTCAACGGAAGCCAAGAGCTTATTCAAGGCTTCAACACATTCCTTCCCATGGGCTACCGTATTGACGTCTCTGTTGATCCTTCCAACCCAAGTACCATCACAGTAACAACGCCCCAGGGCACGATGACCCAGAACACGAACGATATGATGATTCAGACGCGATCTGCAAGAGAGACACAAGGAGCACTACCTTTGGGTCATAACAATTCGCTTCTATATTCTACGCCAGCACCTCCCCTGACAAGCACACTATCTCGTACACAAACTCCTGTAGGGATATACCAAGTAACGCCCCCGAACCAGGTGCTCTTTGATTCCAATGTCCCACCTGTAGCATATCCAATAGATCAGCCCCCAACTAGTCAAACTCCGCAAAATACCCAGGTTGCCACTGCTGCTGCTGCCTCATTTCTTGGAAGTTTGCCTGGCGGGCGTCAACAGGAACCATCCACGAGCTCAAATATCGTGCAGGTAGATACAGAAAATCATGGTCAGTTCAATCACGCTATCCAGTACCTCAACAAAATCAAAGCACGATATAACGACGATCAAGATACATATAAGCAGTTTTTGGATATCCTGCAGACATATCAAAGAGAGGCTGCGTATGTCTTACTCGGATTGTAGTGCTACTACCATGTTCAGCTGACAGTGTATCAGTACACCCGCTCTGCAAACTCAAGTTTATCTTCAAGTTCAACATCTATTCAAGGACGCTCCTGATCTATTATCCGAGTTCAAAGTTTTCCTGGGAGAAGTAGCTGGTCCTCAAAACGGAGTCGTCATTTTGCCTCAATCGAACGGAGATCTCTCTCCTTGGTTGCCACCAGGGGAAACCGTATCGAGCCCTGCTATAACATCCGCCAGAAAGCCCCAGTTGTCTAAGCGGAAAAAACGTACCATGGAAAAGGAACCGACACCTGTTCCCCAAGCGAAACAAGTACCTCCTTCGAGGGTAAGTCAAAGTTCCTCAACGTTGATTATAAGTCTAGTTGTAATGATGTCTGGCCTCACAGGCCAAAAGAGCAAAAACACATCATCTTCCCGTAGATGCAGGATCCCCCTCATACTCGCCCTTCTTAGCTCCACAGCAGTCACCTCAGTTACCCCCTGTTTACCACTCGGGCGGCTCAAGTATGCCTTTTCACCATATGCTTCTACCGTCTAGCCAAGGTCGAAGCCCTAACGGGACAATGTCGGCCGACAAGCTCTTGTTTTTCGACCGTGCAAAGAAGTCGTTAGAGAATCGCGAAGTTTACGAGGAGTTCTTGAAACTTTTGAATTTATTCTCGAAAGAGATCATAGACCTGAAAACGCTGGTAGAACGAACAAGAATATTTTTAGGAGATGGTGACCTTCTGGTAGAATTCAAAAACCTAGTTGGTTGGAACGATAAAGCCGAGAATGTAGAGAATGGGCCGCCTGGAAGCATTCGGACAGGCCCACCTGAAGCTCTGCTCGCGCTACCGGCTGATGATGGTGAAGGACCGAGTTATAGACGGTTGCCCGATAGTGTGCGTTCTACCAAGCAACCAGAGCAGTGTAAAGTTAACACTTCTTCTGCTGTAGGAAATTCGGTTGGCGTGTTCCGGTAGAGACGAGCTCTGCCGGTCTGTACTCAACGACGAGTGGGTTTCTCATCCGACGTGGGCATCGGAAGAAGCAGGCTTTGTCGCGCACAAGAAAAACTCTTTCGAAGAAGCGCTTCACAAAAGTGAGGAAGAGCGACACGAGTACCACGTCGTCCTGGCTGGGCTTGAACGGACCATTGCCGTTCTGGAGCCCATCTGCAATCGTATAGAGGATATGAGCGGCGAGGAACGCGCCAATTTCAGACTGAGACCTGATCTTGGAGGTACTTGCAAAGCCATTTATCAAAGGACGATCAAGAAGATTTACGGGAGGGAGAATTTTCACGAGTTGTGGCAAAATCTTCAAGAATGCCCTACAGTCGCTGTTCCTGTGGTTCTACACCGGCTCAAAACCAAAGATGAGGAATGGCGCAAACTCCAACGGGAGTTCGCGCGCACATGGAGGGAAGTCGATTCAAAGAATTTTTACAAGTCATTAGATCACCAAGGAATCACGTTCAAGGCAAATGACAAGAAACAGATTACTACACGACATTTCGTGGGGGATATTGAAAACATCAAGGCAGAACAACGAAAGATGTGGGAACAGGACGGCAAAAAAGCTTTTGTGCATGGCTCAGTTGGGCATCAGCTAGAGTATATCTTTCATGACACTAGCGTGTTGATAGATTCACTCAAGATCGTGGATTCATTTTTGGACCGCTCTCAGACCCAGTATAGCCCCCAGGAACGCCGTAACATTGAGAGATTCCTCAGAACCTTTGTCTGTTTGGTTGGCATGTGCCCCTCTGCCGAGCTCAACACCGCATATGGACCATTGGAAGAGGAAGGGCTACATGACGCTGGTATCTCGGAAGTACGGAGCGGTCCACGATCCATTGGAAGTGCCTATTCACATTCACATCCACAACCAATAAACACTAATGGGGTTCCGGCAAATGACCTTCGGCGGAAGTTGCTGCGGATGGCGAGGGAGAAGGAAAGAGGGAGGGAACACGAGAAAGAAAAAGTGCATAGGAAAGTGTCTGAGGGCTCCTCTATTGGATCGCGTGCAGTATCACCCATGCTGGATCATTCATCCCGAGCTGGTCATGACAGAGGAACATATGATATATGGATCAAGGAATCGAAAGCCATCATCGAAGGAACTGATCGCGTACACGTGCCGGAAAGGCCATTCTTCGCCAATACAACTTTTTATACATTGATGCGGCTACTACAGGTGCGAAGGGTCACTGTTATTATTCACTTCAGACCTAATATCCTCGCAACTAAACGCTAGATACTTTACAGTCGACTGTTGATGTGTAAAGAAATCGGTGCGGAGCTAGCTGCCGAGAAGCATAGTACCTTGCTTGCAAACCGCGTGGCTGTCAAGTTGGGATTGGATGATCCCAATGGCCCAGCGGCAGTACTTGCACAAACGACGGATGTTCTTGGGGAGCATGGTACCACAGAAAAGGCGAACGTGGTCTACTTGTATCTCATACATGCCTGCGACAAACTTTTCGACAATGAACTTGACCAGGCGACATTTGAGGAACACATGCGGTGGTTCTTCAGCAATAAGGTGGGATTAGGGTACTGATTGTTATCCCCATTCTATGTGCTGAATATAGCTTGATTCCATGTTATTTTCAGGCTTATCTGCTGTTCACAGTGGATAAATTGATCATTGCACTCGTGAAACAGGTCAGAAATAACTCCAGAAGATGTAGATCAGGTCTAACAGCGCAGTCTGGGAATAGGTTCAAACCGTGTTGTTGGACACCAGGTGCCAGGAATTGTGGTCGTTATTGCAAGCAGCACAAGGTTCTGAACATGTAACCAGACAAGACATCGTGCGATACCGGCGGGAAGCGGAACGACACGTCGGGCAGGATGATAACTTGTACAAATTACAATGGGTGAGTCCAATCTTTGCAGGAGATAAAAGGCTGACGTACGACAGGTGCGCGAGTCCAAGAGCATGCGGATTTCTCTGTTGGGAGTGGAAGATCCCAGTACAGAGATCACACAGTTAGTGGCCGACCGGTGGCGAGACTATGTGAATACGTATGTGATGAAGGTACCCACGGAATGGGCGCCATCTGGGAGAACAGGGATGAACCCAGTGTTTCTACGAAGGCGAGCATTGTCAGAGTTCCCATCAGGTGGTTGATGACAGAAACCTTGTATTTATAGGTGCATGCGTCTGGCTGAGGGAAACACAGCTCCGAATCAGGAGAGCTGGATGAAGATCCGGGTTGATTTGCAGACATACAAGCTCATATACGAAGCTGGGGGCCAGGAAACGATCTGGCGGGGTGCAGATCGTGAGGAAGATGTACTGCGAGACCGCGCACGCGCACGGGAGGAGGAGCGGCAAAGGAGCCAGTGGGTACAATACAAATAGATATAATATAATCTAATTATAATGCGTGAGAAGTGAGAAGTGAGGGTTGATTACAGGCTGCGAGGTTTGGCAAGTTCTGTCCCTTTGTATCATGGCCAAGCCATTTCGTCGCTCCTCTTATCGTCCATCCGACGCCCTGACGCCCCGCTCATCCCCCGCCCCATCCCCCGCCCTCCTTTCTGCCCTCGCAGGCATCGTCGCTGCTTCCCCCATCTCCCCTAACCCTGCCCCGCCCTCCTTTCTCTGCCCCTCCGCAAGTCCCCGTCCCTCTTCTGCTCTTCGACGCCATTCCGTCCCTTCGCCCGTCCGCCCCCGTTCCCGCCGCTCTCTAGTTCCCCCTACGCGCACCCATCTCCCCCCCTACAAATTTGAGCCGGACGAGGACGGTATATGGAGATATGTCGATTCTTACTCTCTCTATGGTTCTACAGTATGTCTTGTAAGTTGTTTCTGCTTCTGACTTTCTCTCTACTCATCACAGCCTTGCCAGAATCCATGCGAACAACCGACAAGCGTCGCCCCTGCGGATGAAATTTCGACAAGCCCCATTACAACTGAGAGCATTGATTTGCACGACAGTATGCCCGTGGGATGGACTACTGAAATCACACATGACGACAGCCGAACAACCCTTATTCTCGTTCTCTCCCTCGTCCTCGCATTTGTCATCTGCTTTTTCATGATCGGTTGTTTGCTTTGGAGGAAAACCGTAAAAAGAAGACACAAAGCAGGCGACGTGGAGATGAAGGCGCGCAGGAAGCGGAAATCACCATCTGCAATGTCCTCTTCTGCTCGATCATCAACAGAAGAACAGGAAAATGCTAGAGGCAAGCAGAAAATTTGGGCGAGGGCCTCTGCGAGATGGAAGGAACGCGTTCGATATACAGCTCGACTGCGCAGAGCTCAACGATCACCTCACTCCCACTTACGACGGTACAATTCGTCCACTATACTTAACCCTACAATACCTGTCGAGATGCCTGATGACGACGTTCGGAGCCCACAACCTTTGATGCCGACTCCCTCCCGGTCTGTTTCACGCCAATCTTCTGCCTCCCTAACCAATTTTTCACGATCTTCCTCACATATATCCGAAGAAACCTCTGATAGCTCAGACCCTTCACCATCGCTTATAGTTGAACCAGTCTCTAATGTTCTGTCTTCTCCTCCTGCTTACCGCCCTGGTGCTCTTCATTCGATAGCTGTGTCTGCTGAACAACCTGATAATCTTGTTGGCTCCACCTCTGGTCATGGTCCCTTCGATGTCTCGTCGAGCAATGTCAAGTCGGCTCATCTGCCTCAGGGACCCGAGTCCTCCCATATCGCTGGACTTCATGCTGCTCATGTCGCAACTGATGACAAGGCTCTACTTGCTCGTCTTGCGGACCTTGCAGAGCGACCCCCTGAGATATCCATTGATGTAGGGTCATCACACCAAGTCTCGGTCCCTCTTTGGGAGGACGAGCAACTGGATGGCTTCCATCGGATGCCAGAATCCTCGGAATCCGATACTTCGTGCTCATCTCCCTTCCCTCCTCCACCGTCCAAAGGCAAAATGGCGGAATCTTCATTCTACACCTACCGCTCCAGTTTTGAAGAGTTTTCGGGATTGATTGACCCCGAACTGGAACCTTCTGCACCACCTTTTGAAGCACTAGGTGCACCAGGTCTTGATGCAATGACTATGCTTCCCTCTGCTCCACCTTTAGCAGATAATGGATTTCCTCTCGAAGAGTGTTCAAGCGCCTCGGAATTTGAGGCAGCTGCGGAAAATGATGGTACACCAATATCTGCTGCCATAGATGGTGACAGAAGCATAGACCATCAGTCAGAAATTACCGCAAGGCCTCTCAGTCAAGGAATGTTACCCGGTTATCATCCATAATCTCGATTCCGACTTAGCTTCTTGGACTTCCGATTCTCGTCGTTGCTATCCTGCTGCATCTATCATTCTCTCGACGCATGGTTTTTTCCATCTTGTAACCTCTGTGGAACGGTTTGATATGTATACAAATTTTCATGAGTGTCAAGCGCTCACGCCTATACAAATTCTGAGCCGGGAACTGACCTGCCGTGGTAATGAGGTTTATGATTTATGTTGTGTTGTTCGATTGATGACTCGGAATAAATATGCCGATCGTCTTCCTTATATGTAATTTTATCGAAGTGAAGCAACCTTACTCGAGAGTCCGGTATTGTCGGTTCTGGTCTTAATTGATACTTATCTCCGTCATTAGCTTGGCAGGCTCATTGTTGGCTCACTGAATGGATGCAAACACACTCTGACAAAAGGTGACATTTGTCATCGGAACGACCAAATAGTTTCAAAAATATAGAATACTTACCATCAATTCCAAAAATTTGCATCGCACTGGGTCCTTAGTTAATTACCAAAACATAGTAACATGCATTTAGAATGCTCTGAACATACCAACTTTTGAGAGAACCTGGAATGATATCTACCTTGTATGATGACTGTCATTGGGACCGTCATTGAATGTATGTAAGCTTTATTTATTTATCCATGTTAATTATTAGGGACTTCGGAAATGCAAATCTCAAGTTTTTATATCTTACCTTGAAATAATGGGGAAATTTCAGAAGAAGAAATCCATGCGGAGGCACAATCCCGTTCGTGTGCCCGATACGCATCTTTCAAAGGGTCTAGTGTCAGCGGAGCAATCTTCATCTAAAAACGCAGCGATATTGCCTATTCTTCAAAAGGTCTGGGATCCTGTTCCTATGGTGCACTTCATGGTTTCTGATATTGAACAATGTCGGGTTCGTGGTTTTAGATGGAGAGTGCGGATGCCATGGAGAGGAAATGGGCCTGTGTCGCTGTGGCCAATTTGATTCAAAACGACTCGTCTACGAGAAGATTACTGCAGGGAAAGAATGTTGTCGGAGCGTTGATAACGAGGTTGACTGATTCTGAGGAAGAAGTGAATTTTGAGGCTATTGGTGCTCTACGGTGCGTACGTTTAGCTCCCTACCAGAATCCACAATTTGATATGTTGATGATAAATCAAGGAACCTTTGCATCGATGGTGGATATGAAATCTGTGCCGAGATGTATAACAAGAATATTCTAACACCCCTGATCAACTTTGTGCCCAAAGTGAGGTGAAATTTTATTTCTACTGCTATCACTATTCAATGAAAATGGTCCATCCAGATCTCCGATGTTCTCTCACAATATCTTTCCGACAGAAAACCAGCTCCTCAAAATATCCGGAAGCTAGTTTACGAATTAGCTGATAATGTTATAACTGTCTTCTGGTGTCTCTCGTGAGTCCGACTTCATTGCCAATCGTATTTCACCCCTTCTAAAATTCAAAGAGAAACGTCGAGTAAAGCTTTAAATGCCATTAATGCAATCCATTTAATCCCTTTCTTGATGTCCTTCCTGTCTTCAAGGGATAGACTTCCGCTGGATCCGGTTGTTTCTGCCGGTGTGTTTATTTCAATCTCATCGATGTCTTTTCCTGAGGAACTCTTTCCTAGCCCAGTGTTTGTATGTCTTAACTGACGATAACCCACCAGCCATTTTGGACGTCAGATCGGATGCCAGTTACTTGTCCTGTTTACTCGATATCGCGAAGCCTGAGAAGATTCGCTTCAATCAGGAAGACTCTCGATTGGTTATCCTTAGTGTCCTTGCCGTAGGTGCGGTCGCTCAGAATTAAATTATTGAGATGATCTCACAACTGCCTACTAGGTATCCTTCGCAACATATCCCCACTTCCTCCTCCGACTGTCTTCTCGTTGGTGGATCTTGACAAGGACATCATCCTTCCTCTTCTACAACCAATAATCTCGTCTATGACTATCTCAGATATCTCTGCCGCTGCTCAAAACCTAATAACTGCACAGAATAATGAACCACAAATTGAGAAACTTTCGCTTAAGCATACGCCGAAATCCGATCACAAAAATTCAGCTGAAATTGAACTGGAGAAGATAGAAACGCGATTAAGAACTGTGCAGCTGTCATTAGAGATCTTGACTGGCGTTTGTGCAACACTACCTGATCCCGACTATGGATTAGCTGGTGAAGAGATTGGAGAGGGTGAAGAAGGTATGCTTTCCCAACCGCCAGACATCCACCGGATATGTGATGCTCCCTTAGAAAATGATGATGGATGTGATATGGACGTAGAAGTCAACGAGATCGGTGATGATAGGCCACCTATCCCACCTTCCATGATCTCTTTGATCAACCCTCTTCTCGCACTGATACAGCCTTGTTCTTTATCATTCCCTCCTCTGGCTGCTCCATCACCTCATCCACCTACTACGAGTGCCCTCAGTGCTGTCCATATAAACGCTCTTGAATGTTTGAATAACATCTTCCTGTCAATTGCAAGTTCAAGGAGGCCAGAGATCGCGATGGACGTAGTGAGTGGAACGAAATTTTGGAAAGATATTTGGTATACATTGGGTGCTGTTGGTACTCAAATGGGATTGGGCCAAGAGCGAAGACAGGAGGTATGGGAGAAGGCAGTCGGAGTGCTTTGGGGAATTGGCAATGTCTGGAAAGGCTCTTTAGTAGGTCCCTCGACTTTAAGAGAACGTACACCAGCTGATAGGAGCACAGGAGCCTGATGAGGAACATGTATCATTCTTGATCCAGTTTTGTGATATGTCTGCAGATGCAAAAGTGAAAACACAGTGTATCGGCACGTTGGAGTGCCTTGCCTTGCATCCTGATTCAATAGCGGCTAATAGAGTGGGTGTATATATCATATGGAATACTTGGACTCATTTTGATCATGTATTCTCAGATCATCTCAGATTATTTTATATCTCTGTTGCCATCTGGGTCAGATCCACCCTCTATAGATACAGAACCCCTGATCCAGGCAATTTCAGCCCTCATTGACATTTACTCCAATGAGGATATGCCATACGATGTTAATTTCCGCCAGGGTCAATATCTAAATCGTCTTATATCTAGTGTAGAAGGTACGAGAAAAGCCGTTAGGAATATTGACCGCCGAAAGGAAGGAGGCAAGGAGCTAAGGGTGAGGGGAGATGAGGTTCAGGGCAACTTGATTGCATTTATAAAATATCGGAGGCGTTTGGGCTGGTAGTTCGAGGTTCCCAGGACAATCTTTGTGTTATGAGTGCATGTGCAGTCTGATTTTACGATCTTGTTCTCGAGAAATCGCCCTCAATCATTGCTTGCATCAGGAGTGTTATCACATGGGATCACGAGCTATCGACTCTTCTACCACCCACGATGACTGATTCTAATACTCTCAAGAAAATTGTGTCCACCCTCGAGGCCCCTGCTCCATTGCCTGTCTTTTGTAAGCCAATCTATGATATAAGGCTGTCGATGCTAACGTACTCCCTTTAACAGCTCAGGCAGTGATTACCAACGGATTTGTCTATGTGTCCGGTAATATTGGCAGTAAAGGGGATTTCAAGATTGTGGAAGGTGGTGTACAAGCAGAGATCGTAAGCATCTAGGTGCTCGTATTCGAAAGGCATTTAGATTAAACATGTAATCATTATTGAATCTCTATTCAGCGCCTAGCCATCGAGAATATGACCAAGATCCTCGAAGCATCTGGAACGAGCCTTGAAAACGTTGTTAAAGTGAACGTCTACCTGGCCAACTTCGATAGAGACTTCGTACTCATGAACAAGGTTTATCAGGAGGTATTGAATAGTCAATATCGATCTTCTGTTTGACCTTTGCTGATCTTATATTTACATCCCGTGTGACGACTAGTTCTTTGGAGACGATGCACCTCCTGCCAGGACGTGTGTGGGTGTTGCTGACTTGCCTCTAAAGGCAAATGTAGAAATTGAATGCGTCGCTGCTCTACCAGTTTGATTCCGATATTGGGTTATCGTAGGCTTCTGATCTAAAGCACATGTATGATGCATTTGTGAGATCCTACTTTAGGTCACGAGGGTGAGGGTGAGGGTTCAGGCAATCCTGGTTTATATAGTGGGTCATCCCTGTGTAAAATTTGTGGCAGTTTCATCATGACCACTGTTAAGCAAAAGGTATTCTCGCCCGAAGCGAACCCACCTTTGCCTGTATACTGTTTGTGGTCTTCAATAATAGATATAACAAATGAATTAACAGCCCGTCTCCTACAGCCCAAGCCATTGTCTCGAAAGGCTTTGTGTTTGTTTCTGGAACCGTCGGGCACGATCACAATCTCAAGCTATGCGAAGGTGGAATCAAAGTAGAAACAGTGAGGTTTTCTCTGTCATTTGCATGAGTTTGTGTTAAATTTACTCAGCGTGCTGCCCTCGAGAATATCAAGAAAGTTCTCAAGGCCGCTGGTACGACTTTGGAGGGCATCGTCAAAGCTAACATATTCATAACAAATTTTGAGGATTTTGAGGCGTTGAATGAGATATATCAGGAGGTAAGAGCAGAGGATCGATGGGTACATAAACCTCAACTCCACGTATAGTACTTCAACCCGAGGGCTATGCCAGCGCGGACGTGTGTGCAGGTAGCCGCACTGCCTCTAAAGGCAGCTGTCGAAATCGAATGTATTGCAGTCTTGCCATAATGACCTGGCAACATAGAAACATAAAGATCGTATTTGTCTGAGTGATGGTACCCTCAGATAGATGGGTCTTCTGGACTGTTAAATGATCAGCTCATACATCACGACAGGTGTACTTCAAAGTGATCGTGACCTAAGATATGAGTGGATCGCATAATCTCGTTCCAACTATCAGATTCTGCCTTGCTTATGAAAGGCACGGGACGTTGAAGAGTTGTTAAAATAATATATGTGGCATAAGCTTTACTATCGAGAAGGGATGTTTCTTATATACCAGTCGGACAACACAATCCTTCATATGCTGAGTTGTGTATTACTGGTGTTAGAAGTGGAAAGATCGATGAGGGCTGTGTACCATTGACGACACTTGATACAACATTGACCCCTGTTGCACAGTAAATATGAAAAGGATCTGCTAAAAACTTGAGTTTTGCTGGAACAATAGCACGGCCTTGATACAGACCCCTCTCCCAGCAAGCTAATCAATTAACGACTAAGACCATCGGAATTTCGCTTACGAAACTGCCTCATGAACAAAAACGTCACTTCAGTGATACGCTTTGGTCTCTACTCTGTTCCAAGGGTGCATAGATATTTGGGCCTTGAGACTGGTGTCTTTTTTCCCGAAGCACAAGCTGATTTACATCACGTGTATGATCAAGTTCCAAATTGATCTTATTCATGAACAAGCACTTGCCTACAGCACATTGCCGGCAACCCTCTTCATGTTCCCTGAATTTGCCTGATCCCATATTGTATTTATCTTGGTACGCTCAGCGGAATGGTTACTCAACAGCCATACCATCTATACGCACAACACAGTAAGGGAACATTAGTTACAGGCCAGACAATCTCCGTCAACAAGTATACGGTCCGAGTTGAACAGTACCTGTCACAAGGCGAGTGAAAGATGGTTGTGTGGTTTCTCGGTATATGACACTACAATAGGTGGCTTTGCACAGGTATACCTGGTTCGAACGCAGACTCCTGTTTACAACACTACGCATCATGTACTCAAACATATCGTTGTTGCCGATGAGTCCATGCTCACAGAAGTAAAAAATGAGGTTGATGTCATGGTGGATATTTTATCTTTACTTCTGTGGGGTTTATTCACGCTATTCCACAGAGATTACTCAGAGGACATCCAAACATTGTCTATCTGATCGATGCTGCATGGGCAAAGATGCCCAGTGGCGCTTTCGAGGTCTACATACTCATGGAATATTGCCCTGGTCTGTTGAAGTACTTTTTGATGTCAGGCTCATCTCATGGATACTTTAGGTGGTGGTGTCATCGATATGATGAATCGTCGACTGCGTGAACGCTTGACTGAGACTGAAGTTCTTCAAATGTTCGTTGAGGTCTGTGAAGGGGTTGCTCACATGCATAACTCGCGTCCTCCTCTCCTGCATCGTGATCTCAAGGTCGAGAATATCCTACAATCCTCAGCAACCTCGTTCAAATTATGTGATTTTGGCTCGACCACTACAGTGTCAAGGCCACCAGCCAATTCACAGGAAATGCGTGCCCTTGAGTTTGATCTTAATCGTCACACGACATTGCAATATAGAGCACCAGAAATGATTGATTTGCCTTCTCGAAGACCGATTGACGAGAAGAGTGATGTGTGGGCGCTGGGCGTGTTGTTGTACAAAATATGCTATTACACGACGCCTTTCGAGGAACATGGACCCCTCGCTATACTGAATGTCCAGTATAAATTCCCTGCATACCCTGTTTATTCTCAAAAAATGACGTATCTCATCAGTGAGTCGTCGCGTCATATTGTCTTGATCTATCTTTCTAACTTGCTCTGGCCAGGTTCCATGCTTCAGGAGCATGGATCTCGAAGACCCACTGTGTTCGAGGTTCTGCACAATGTGCATAGCATGAGAGGAACAAAGTCTGCATATAGCTATACACTTCCGACCCCGAAGCCCCTTGCTCTACGAAACTCGGACTTCAATCCTCTGGATGGAATCGTGACATATCGGCAACCTACTGTGCAAGTTGTGCCAAAAGTGCAGTCAACGAAGGCTCCAGAGTTTTTGGTACCCCCTGAACGGCGTGGGCGTCCCAAGTCCATCACTGGCCCGGTGTCACTTCTATCGTTTCCCGCAATAAATCCTGCGACCGACATGCACATAGATGAAATCCAGCTCGTTGATGACGTTGGAGCTCATCACAATGCAACTTGGAGTTCAGCCATTGCCGAACAGACATCCTTAACAGTCCAAAATGACTCAAACGGTGGCAAGCCATGGAGCACATCTAAGGGCATAGATAAGGCTGCCAAATTATCCTCGCATGCTGGATCTGATGACAACTTTGCACAAAGACTGTGGGCGTCTACTGCAAGCTCGATTGGCTCACAATCTTCTGTTCCTACACCCAGCTCCAAACCCCGAATTTGCTCCCCTAAGCTGGCTCCCCTGCATCATGATATGCCAAGCAGTGATTTTCTTAAATCCAAGCATGACTTGAATATCCAAGTGAACCAAGGGAAAGATGCCTTCGAGGGCCTTGGCTTGATGATACCCAGCTCAAAGTCAGTCCAAACTCTCGGAGAGGCCAGGAAATTACGCACAGGACTTGCAACAATGAGTGTAAATATTAATCGGCCAATTAGGCCTTCTCCTTCGCCTCGATTACGGCCGAAGGTACATACCCAGCGTATATCTCCAATTCCGCCTGCACGGTCCTTAGAGGCAGATACATCTAGCCCATCGTCAAGGTCATCGATCGAACGAGCAGGCTCATCAGCGCAAACAAAGTTCCCAACATTGGAAGAACTCGATGCGACTTTTCCTCTTGGTGTGTCTTCATTGGAAACGGTTGATCGACATAATAACAGGATAGTTCTACCCGCTCACGAGGCCCCTGCTGTGTCTCCTCAACCTAAGACAGGAAGCTGGGGGACTGGGGTTGTCAATGGTTTGCAGTTGCCGAGACCATCATTGGTGGATGCTGGCAGGACACGTTCCCAGCAAGCTACAGGACTCGGAATACGGGAGTCGGAAGAAGACTCATCCAGAGGGCTGAAAGAGGAAGACCTGCTTTCATTCAGGACTGACAATCGCGATGAGCGGAATTCATCAGGGCTACTTCAATTTCCATCTTTTGATTTATCACGAACACAGTCAAAGAAAGAGAAACGCTCGCAATCTACTGTCGATTCAGGCAATATCAAATCTGGAAATATCGCGAACTTCCGTCTTCCAGCAAATAGGTCACGGTCAAGGGACTTGTTGACGGGCGACGATGAACTCGACTTGTCTCGTCAGATATTTGACTCCAAACCCGAGCACGATATACTCAAGATTCGGGAAGCACCAAGAAAACGAGCATCAGTAATTGAACGAAATGACACATTCGAGGCCACTATACCTCAACAAGGCCATACCCCAGACCCTTCAGCGAGCGTCTCCCCTCCAACCTCGAATCGATCCACCGTAACAAAACTGGAGTCTCCGACTTCGTGCTTCATGAGAGAGCTTCCCGTAATAGATAGATCAGCTACCGCTATATATCCTTCTGGCTTGACGGACAATTGGAGCCCGATAGCAACTACGGGATCGCATGTCACTGCCAATGAGAGGGAACTCAAAGATATAGCATCAGACCTATCTTCGAGCGAGGATGAAGGACCTGAAGAGCCGGTTCCTCTTGCCTCTCTTCCCCTGAGGGTAGCAGCTGAAGCACTCGCGAAACACAAAAGTCGACAAGGGTCGGTGCATAATCTGGTGGATCTATGGGAAGGGGGAGCATCAGATACTAAGGATAAACAGCACGAGCCTCAAGTACCTCTCAAACAGGCTATCAAACCAAGGTCAGCATTCATGCCGCAACCCAGGTCCCCATCTCCTCAACGCAAATCATTGTCCTCTGTGTCTTCAAATCCCAGCCACCCAGTCATATCCTCAAGGGTGGATTTTCCCTCACAACTCCCTCCAAGTCCCCTCTCTTCTTCATGGTCCCAATTCAATAGAATTCGGCCCCAGTCTATGTTCATGTTTCCATCAAATTCTGTAGAAAGTTCTGCACTCTCATCAGCGGCTCTGCAGCCTCCAGAAGACACAGCCCCTCGTTCTGTTCGCCGAACTTCTATATCTGATATGGTCCAACGCTACGAGGCATTGGAAGCCAATGCACGCGTAACTGGGAATTCTACGACCTTATCACCTATCGGTTCAACCAAATCGTTACCCTCGCGCGAATATTCTCAAGATTCCTCAGCTGTACAGCTAGCAAAAACGTCACCTGAAAAAGCCACCATTGCGTTGCCTGGATTTAGTGCAGCAGCCGCTACTAGCCCTGTAAAACGTAGAACATCTCTGACAGTGCTTCCCCGTCCAGGATCACCAAGGCCTCAGCGAATTTCCCCAGCTCCCCCCGATGCTTCCAGGTCAACTAGCTTGGAGGAGAGTGAAGTGGAGACTATTTTTCCTCGTCCTCGAAACTCCTCAACATTGGTATCAGAGTCAACAAAATTTCCAGTCGCAAGTCGCAAGGTAGTGATAGGTGGGGAAAAATCAATGAGACAGACTCAGCTTAAACCACTCACTTCAACATGTTATCCAACGAATGAGCGCCCGTCTTCACCAGAGCGGCCATATCAAGGTGTAGGGAAATTAATTGATCAATGGCAACGGAAATCTGCTGAAGCTGAAGCGTCTCGAAATGTTGTTCTCTCTAAACGTACTAGTCTTGCCCCTCCCAAGCAAGCTGGTCTTGTTCCTGCCCATGGCAAAGGAGTGTAATTTTCATTTTTTCGCCTCAATGTCTTTCAACCTTCTGGCTTTCCATTCCCAAAATTTCCATCGAAAATGGACAATGTAACCGGATGACAAAAGATTTCATGCCTTACTATCAAATTGGAGCTTTGTCAGTACTTCAAGTGCCCTTATTCTAATCTGGACTTGTGGTTTCTCGTGTGTCTATCTGTCTGGCAATGCCTGGTTGATATCTGGGCATTGATGAGGATTAAATGGATTGACCTTCTGTGCATGGAAATTTGTTAGAGCTGATGTTGAGGTTTGCTTAGAGCTTGTGTATCTTTCGACACCTAATCATTAAAATACATGTGTACCACAAATTGTAATTTATCTGAATAATACTCTACACTTGTTCTCGAGTCTTATTCTAGGCTTGCAACCTGAGTTGGACTTAGGTAGTTTACCCTACATGTCAATCAAATTGTGTGTCTGATCAAGAGACCTTTGCTGTGGGAAAGGAATGGTGACTGAACTGTAGTTACTTTGTAGCTTGCAGGGACTGTGATCAAGCACCCTTTGATTCGTGAATTTTTTTAAAAAAACCATGACATTTCCCTGACAGACAAGCTATCATACTCAAATAACCAATGATTTTCCTGGTGAAAATTGGAAGCTATTTTCAACTCTATCTGTCATAGCACAGCTTTGGGCTTCCAAAAAGTATGTGTTAGGAAAGGCTCTACTGTAGTAATCTGATATGTTATCAAACTTCAATAGCTGACTGGAAAAAGGTTGACCCTAAAAATGACAACGCAGCTGCCACGATGAAATTTCCAGGAGAATGAGTTTAGAATGCCCAACACTATTCAGACACAACAATTCAAGCTATTGTTTCTAGAGCTGCCTGTTCTCGAAATTCTTTGGCACGCTCTTCACGCCATTCGCAATCAGTACAATATTCGCATGTCCTACGCAGCAAGGAGTCATCGAAAGTTCAATGAAGAACATGAAAACACTCACGTGCATCGTCTAGCAAGTTCTACCGGAACACCTTTAGGTTTCCGTTCGCCTCTCCACCAGGCAAGAACATCGGCAAGACGAGAGGAGAGAAATTCTGGGTCATAGGTAAAAACTTTCGTTCCAAGGATCTGGTATCTCTCTTCAGCTGTGTCCTGACGAGTCACAGTTGGTGTGGATGTTTCATTATCATTTTCTGTAAAAATTTCAGCGAAGGCTGCAGGGTGATCTAAGGACGACGAACCCTCCACCGAGATAGAAAGTGATGAAGCTATCTCTGAGGGAATAATCGCCGCAGTTGAGACCAATGAATCATGCGATGAGCAGCTATCTCCTTCGGTGACTTCAGGCATGATCCTCATCATAGGTGGTTCTGAATAACTCTTCTTGCATTTGCCATGGATTTGCAGTCGGTAGATTAGCTTCAATTGATCATCGACAAATGCGATTCTCAATTGATGAACAAGATCATACCAAAGAGCCGAGAGATCGTTAAGATTGCAGATTTGAAATTCACCTTCATCAAGGAGGCCCGCTTGCTCAAGAAAACACTGGGATAATTGTTGTTCAGGGTTTACATTGGCTAATTGCCAGAATATTGTGAAGTCAAAAGAAGGCTTGAAGGCAACAAGTTTAGATAGTAGCCTGTGATATAGCATCAGCTGCAAGCGCGAGGGAAGCATGTCTTCATTGAGTGGTAATGATGGGCGTTTTCTTGTCTTTGTATCAATGATCTGCAGTTTGAAAAATGGCTCGCTGAAAATTGCATTTTCCGAATTAACGGTACATCCAGGAGCGAAATAATTTTCGATTTGTTTCTGTGATGAAATGGGCTTGAGCCGTTCTCTGATTGATGTATCCTCAAGAAGAGGCCTATAAAGCAACTCGTCCTGAGAAAGTACAATACGTGAGGATGTCAAATAAAGATAAGGGAGTGTCGCACAATAATGCCCACAATGACTTCACCATCTTCTATGCCAAACACGGGCATTTCGCGCTGGAAGCAGTTGAGTAACTAAACTGAAAGCCAGTCAACCTGAAACACACTGTGAAACCTTCTAATCCCATTCCCTTGAGGCACACTAACATATTTGAGAGCCTGACACATCAATGAATGAGTATATCAACGAAACGGCTTCTGCAAACTTGCCGTAAAGCCCATCGTTCTTCGATGGATGTGACTTCGATGACGACTTCTTGAGGCTTAACTTCTCGTTCCAGGACTTCGTGGATAGCCTGAACAAATGATGGTTTGCGAAAATAGAATTGGATGTGGACGTACTCACTTTGCCTTTTCTTATTATAACGTCGTTCTGAGCCTCAACGATGCTATCGATTCTAATCTCTTTGCCAAAAGCCGACGTGAAAGATCTGGGGCGTTCCCTAAGGGGATATGCTCGCTTTCCCAAAAGGCCATACTCAAATTGTACCTCACACCTGGGGTGTTCATTTTCGGAGATAAGCATGAACCGAAGAGAGATGGTCTTACCAAGAAGGTGATGCTAAATCCGTTACGGAGAGGGTTCCATACTGACGGAATGCTTCCAAAGGACTGGGTCTTGCTCTACTCTGCTGGTTTGAGGAGAATTGACCCAGACGACTTTGGCCACTGGCCGTCTCATAAGCGATGGTCACCTTGGCGAGGTGCTCTTTCTTCGCAATATCCCCATCGATGCGCACAAAGTCCTCCTCAGTGAACTCCGAGAAATCGTAAGCCGCAAATTCGTCGTCATCTGCTTCCGACACTGATAAAGAGTCAGGACATCCGCAATACAGGCAACAGGAAAGGCAACCAACTTAACCAACTTATGTAATATATGGAGTTGTCCAACACACCATTACAAGGAGCTTCCATTAGGGACTAGCGTAACTTTCTCACTGAACGAGCCAGAAGGACAAAGAAAGTGGCCATATGTGAAGAAGCTATATAACCGAAAGCCACTTTGGAGACATATCATCAGCTTCTCTTCCTTATACCAATTGCTCTGCCAAACAACGTCGTGGGCTCTCTTCTTTTTCAGTTGCCAACTCTGTCCCAATATGAATAATGATCTTCAAGCCCCAGGTTTGGTAATCTCACTATCGAAAGCATGCAATTCGGATTAAAGGAACCGTAAAGGAACCGTTTTCGATCCGATACCCTGACAGTGGTTCAGGAGAACGAGCTGGAATGTTGGATACACGTTTTAAATCAGGGGGGCTCAAGAACCTCGCTAGCTTCTTACATCCAAATCAATGTGTCCACCCTTATGATGCTTCTAGATTCACACGAGGAAACGCCCAGTGTCTCAGTACGGCACATCGGTGGACATTTGACTGCTTATGGTTTAATTCTGTTGTGCGGAACGACTTCGAAAAAAAAACATGACAGTTTTTGATTTTTCCAAGGTAAGTCCGTTAAGTCAGCTTTGTAGCCATGTATTTTTTGTGTCGTGCGCATAGGCAGCCAGTAGTCCATTCTCTGGGATGAATGCATACATATCTGCACTATATGAAAAGAGTGAACTTGGACCACCGGAATAGCAGTCATTTTACGACCCACACAAGAACCCCTATTAATGCGAATGGTCTTTTTCCAGAACCGTATATCTTGTTTCACAATAAACGCACTGAGAGATCACACTGCTTATGGAAAACTTCATCCATGATATCAAATCTTCTCCTCAGCCCGGCTTGCACTGTACTGTGGTCTGTGCACAAATGATCAAGCATGCTTTAAATATTAATAATGGATGACTTCCTGTAGGAATCTGGGAGTGTAACACAAACCTTATGGTCTGCGGAAATCTGCAGCAGTCCCTAGTTGTGACATCACATTGTTACATGCGTGTTTTGTGACACAACATCCCTGAGGATGAGCTATTACTTGCAAGGTGTGCAATGTTTGCCATTATATTTCAGGTGTGTGTGACACTTAATGACAAAATGATTCAGACTCCCACTGTCTCTGACCTGCATTATAGCCTTCTGTAGTTCATGATAGAGTAGAAACTCGTCAGCAAAATAGATCATATTCATCTTCATCCTACAGTAGATGCCATCAGGAGAAATTCTGGATATGGTATGTAACTTTGATCCGAATATCCATGAAAGGCTAGAAAATATCTAGGGAAGCCTGGCGTTTGCCAGATCACGGTATCTAGGGAAGTCCAGGAAATTCGTGCTCGGCATCTCGGCATGGAGCATTCTAGGGAAATCCTGTGTACACAGGATTTCCCTAGACTGCCTACGGGAAGTCACCCAATTTTACTCCATATCACTGTCTTTAGAAATGAAACTTACACACTCGGTTCGAGAATTCACCTATAGTTACTCCGTCGATGCTTATTGGAACCCCATACAGCAAGAGGAAAATATACGGAACGAGCATCTATAGATACTCAGTCCAGACCAGATGATTGTTATATCATCCTACGTGACTCATGATCTCGCAGAATACGTGCTGGTTAATCCGTGATAGGTGTCTCAATAACATTTCTGGCACCATTCTGTGCGTTGGCTAAACTTGATTGGATTGTCTGGATGTGTATAAAAGCTATCTCAGCTAGACCAATACCAATTCAAAAAATGATCTCGAGTCTTTTCATCCTTGCTCTTCTGACTGCCAGCTGCACTGTCAGTGGTGAGCATCATCCGTCCGTGCGACTTGGCCTTTTTCAAACAAACTATCACAAGCACTTCCCTCTAGCAAAGCGATGGCGGTATCGCCACGAGACTGCTCTGCTGAAACTAATAGATTCAATGCCGCTCGTGCTGCGAAGCGTGGCCTGGACTCACGTTCCATCTATTTCGGGCCTACCAACGTATGTTGGATTCACGGTTTCACAATCTAAAATTCTTTATCAATCCATGTTTGGACTCTCCAGACGACTTGCATTCTAGCTCCTGATACTCCCAAAGGTAAGCTTCTTTCCAAAGGAACTTGACGATAGTTAAGTGAATTGTCCAGAAAATTACGTTTCCGGAATGGTAAGCCTCACACCGTATTCACTCTCTCCGACTGATTTCTCGTATCCTGGACACGTAGCCAGTCACGTCCGAAATTACAAGCGGCCAAGAGTGAGTATTTCAAGAACGGTTTCAGAAGCTCAGTATTAACATAGATTCCATGAATAGGGGTCTTGAGTTTGTCCTTGATGTTGGCCTCATGGACGTCACCACCTGCAAGCCACTCGCCAACACGATGGTCGAAGTCTGGGCGGGTGAGTGTTACCTTTCTTGGCCTGAAATTTGCTTACGCCATTCCGAAAAAATCTAGCCAACGCTATTGGTGAATACGGAACCTTCCTTCGAGGCGCTACAACCTCCAATTCTGGTGGCATTGCCGAATTTCAGATGATCTACCCAGGATGGTCTAGCGGTGCAAATCACGTCAACATAGCGGTTCATACTTCGTCAAGCATGTCTTCCTCGACCACTCACGTCGGGAAGCTGTACTTCACTGACCAGTGGACTAATCTCGTCGGAAGCACCTCCCCATACACCCAAAACTCACACTCTAGGACCCTCAATGACGACGACTCCGACTATCGAAATGCTCTATCCAAGGGGTACTCCCCCGTCATCTCGTAAGCTCCCTGGAATAGGATCTCAGGCTTAGTATTAATGCACAGATAGCGTCACCTCTATTCAGGACGACTGGCCAGAAGGTGTTGTCGGTATCGTTAGTGAGTATAGCTGCAACTCTTTGACTTTGAATTTTCTTACATTTTCTTCTCCAGCGGTCGGCGTCAATCCTCATTGAATAAGCGATTGGACAAGCACAAGTGCTTATCTCCATATGAATGTCAATCAGATCATGAGAGAGTTATTCTACTCTGATATTCAATGTAAGAACACTGATTAGAAAAGACGAACAATTCCATTGCCCGAGTGATGTGACATAACATGCTTCTCTTCAGTCCATTGATACTTGCTTTTTGCTAGGGGTGAGAAAGCCCAAAGCCTTGTGGAACAGACCTCTATTTAGGAATAGCAGTGTTGAACTTAATCCAACAGACGAGGGATCCTATCTCCTATCTGTTACTTTCTTCATCTGTCTTACAACAGAAACCATAACTAACCTGCGTCGTCTCTATGTCATCGGAGCTACTGAGATACATCGCTGGTATTGTGACAACTCACTAAGCGTTACACAAAGGAGATACAAGATTTTGCTGGTGTGATATCATGAATACGTAGACAGAGATAGGAGATGGATAAGGGTGTATATACATTTGTTCCCAAGGTCTAATTATTGCAGCGTCAGATATTATTGCGAACCACCGAGAGAACTGGCTGACATCATCTACTTCGTTTTGCTCTAGCTGTCATGTACTTTCACACCTCGTCTTACACGCTCGCATAGCTGTTGATCGAAGAAGTTTTGCAATGTGAGGTTATGATGATGATGTTTTAGTCCGAGTCTTCATAGTCTACAGTTGGTACATCGGATGCTGTAGAGTTCCAGAAGGCTATGTAGCTAGTAGACTGACAATGAGTAATGAGGTATACATGTTACGAGTGTCCAATGGTGAAGGTCCGAAGTTGTAATCTAAGATTATCACAAAAAGCGGCACGAACTAAGCTTGATAACATGTGCATTGAAAACACCTCAAGATAGTTTATTCGAAGTCATGAAAATACACAAAAATTTGTTGTTGAGTCCATATCTAAAATTTGATTTGCTTCGAAATAGAAGTCTTATCTGAGGCATGGCACTATTCCCACTCCCACAGCTGGTCAGGATTTATATTCGCATGAACCTTTTTTCTGAGTCTCACAGACATCAACCAACTCCCGACGTCGACTTGCTCTCTCTCTCTGCGACGGTTGCAAGTAGAATCTAGTAATGAAGAGCTGGATTTATTTGTCCTTGTAAATCTTCCAGTGCGTTTCTTGTCGTATGGATATCAAAGCAGTAGAGTCTGGGGGACTTTTTGCAATATGCAGGTACTTATTTTGACATGCCTCTGGACTCTGACCATTTGCACATGTTGCTCAATGTTTTTTGCAATTCTTCGTGGCGCCGCCACAGGTAGGTTGCAAACCATGTAGCTCTGGCTGTAGCTAACAGAATGTAAGGTTACCCTATGCACGACACAAGCAAACTTTCCCTAAGAAATTGTTCCTCCGAGGTTGCTGCCTTCAATATTGTCCGTCGAGAAAGGCGTGGTCATAATAGAAGCAGACTCGAAAATGACATACAGGCTGTGAAAAAAGCAGTGGTCGATGAAACACACACTAACAGATCCTACAGCTCGCGTGTGTTGCAGCTCCGGAAGTTGCTCTAGGCATGTAAACTCTTCATATGCACATATACAGGGCCTTTACACTCAATTGCTATTGTAGAGAATTACATAAGACCAGCAAGTATCGTTTGTCTGATATTGATTGGTAATGACTGTCTTTCTGAAGCCTCTTCGGCAAGATCTCCGGGAGGAACAAATGTATGTACACTGATTATAGCTAGGTTCTATCTGACAATACCCCAAGTGGCGTTGAGATGATTCTTGATATCGGAATCGTAGATGTTGCGACATGTCAGCCAATGCCAAATGTTATGATCGAAGTCTGGTCCCGTAAGTACACAGTAGGCCTGATACAAAATTATCTAACTTATCTTCGATCTCTTCAGCCAATGCTTTCGGGGTATGGAAGCACTTTCCTTAGAGGTGCCTTCACGTCTACTGCCAACGGTGTTACCGAGTTCCAGACTCTTTTTCTGGGGTATAATTCTGATGGTGTAAACCATATCAACGTCATGATTCACACGTTCAATGTCCTGCCTGGAACCACTTCACACGTCGGTCAGGTTTTCTTCACCGACCAGTGGACTGATGTTGTAGCCATGACGTCACCCTACAATCAAAATACGCATCATCGAGTCCTGAACACCCAGAATTCCAACTACGCAACTGCCAATAGTGAAGGTTACAATGCAATTGTTGAGTGAGTCACTTCCAGTACATCCAAGGAAAATGTCTTATTCATATTTCCGAAAGTATTGAATCTGTTCACGACGACTGGCCGGCTGGTATCACTGGTTACATTAGATGAGAGACAAAGTTTCAGTGTCCTAAATAGCTGTGGGAGTGGACCCTCAGAGAAGGGTTGGAGCCTCACTATAATGGGATCTTAGCTCTGAATGGTGAACTTAGAGTACAGCAGATGTTCTATTTGATCTCAAAATTGATTGAAAGTCACAGTTTTTCAGCCTCCAGAATGGGCGGACCATGACATGCTGTCGATTCAGTCCGAAGAGGATGGCCTTGATTAAATAAGACACAATGTATCAATGTGTGAGAGGTCGATCATTATCTTTTGCATACTAATTAAAGACAGAAGAACTTTATTCTCCATGGCTATTAGATAAATGGAACGGGTGAGACAATTGATGGAGAGCCGCCAGTCATATATAGGGATCATATCAGTTTTCATCGGAATAGGAGGGTTCTGTAAGCTACACAGCTCGAGACATCTCTGGGTACCAAAGATTGTTTCTGATGGTTTGCTTCAGTGGTATTCATGTCTCTGTCGAATAATTACTAGTATTTGTAGAATTATTACCGATTGGAATGCTTGATGGGTTTTGTCCTTAGGAGGAATGTTGATCACATGATTGTATGCAGCTACATATTTGTTTCTCTTTCCATCATGTCTCTGAAAACTTCCAAGACGGTTGACATGCCTACGATCTCTGTAGACATTGCTGATTATGAACCCGCACTAGTGGTTGTTGATATGCAGAACGATTTTGCGACTAGTTCACTTGCCGGTCCAGACACAATCGTTCCCATTGTCAATGCCCTCATAAGCCTGCCTTTCAAGGCACGAATTGCCACCCAAGATGTTCACTCAGGTAACAATACGTGCTGTGCAGAAACCTTTGAAGGATCGGAGTACAGCGCCGCCAGTATACATCATCCTGAAGACCAAGAACAGGTGCAAGAACAGGGAAAAGTCTGTTGGCCTGTACGCGGCCTTGTTGCTACAGAGGGAGCTGATCCTGTATCATCGGACTTGAAATGTGTGAAGTTCGACGCTGTGGTCCATAAAGGTACACACCCCAACATTGAATCTTATTCAGCTTTTCGTGACGTCTGGGGCAAGGAGGAGTCAGAGTTGCCGCAAGTCTTGAAAGAAGTTGGAGCTACAGATGTGTACTTCTGCGGACTTGCGAGCGACTATTGCGTCAAGTATACAACCAAGGATGCCATTGATCACGGATATAATGCCTGGATTATCAGAGATGCAGTGGGGAACATATCTCCAAGTGTTTTCGCTTTGGACGAAATGTTGAACAAAGGTATCAAATTCACAACCTTTGAGGAGGTCAAAAGAAGATTGCAGTCTACAGTCTGAGGCGAGTCAAGGGTATTGAAGTATAATTAACATATGTATGGGCTTGTACGGTGATAAGCTTTGGTTAACAAAACATCAGGGACAGATTTATGGATAATTGTGTTTTGGGATGAATTCGGCCAGCATCTCATTTACAATCTTTCTCACTTCTCTGATTTCATCGGTTTGGGTCCGCCATATACCCCAGTCACTTTCTCCACCAAAGCCCATACCCATATCCAGACGTTTGAAAGCTATGTCATTAGATATCCACTGACCGCCACTCAGGTGGATTTCCCTTAGACCAAGTGGTAGAAGCCGGGAAAGAATTTCTGGCACCGTCTTTGAATTGATTCCCGAGCCAAGAAGAATTGTAAGCCCCCAGACCTCACCGTCTGTCAATGCCCGAGACAGATGGAATAAAGTTTCAAGTTTAGGTAAGGCTTCGGCCACCGTGGCTTCTTGACCACTAGGGAAGGATTGATAATGATGGCAGTACTCCACTTATTCGCTCACCTTGTCAAAATCCGCGATACACCTCCTATCTCCATAATGTCACGAAAGGCTAGAACGTGAAGGGTAGATCTGGCAACCAAGTGTAATACATGAAGTTCGCACCTGCGTCACCATCTACTGTCATATCAAATGCTCGATGAAAGCATACTGTTATCGAGGTGAAGGCCGCATTAGTGACTGTTAAGAGAAGCGCTCACCTTCTAAAGGTAGAATTTCATCGACAATTCTGATGATCCCATGAGTCGAACATCATGACATCGATGAAATCCGAGGCTGACCTTCTCATTCTCTCTATGTCGACACATCCTTCCCTCGTCAGTATTCCGACTACGAACCCGCGTATACCCAAATCCCGAAATGTGCGGATATCCTCCAACATGACTTCCAGTTCGAACTCAGAAAACACAAAATCGCCCACTCTAGGTCGTATCATTACCTTATTTGATGAGAATATCAACGGATTGTTGTATTCATAAAGGAGAGTCAAACTCACCATAATGGGAGTTTCTTTCACTGCATCTTTGACCAACTTTAAGAGACCCAAACTTGGTGTAGTTCCACCGCCAGCTCTGAGATTAGTGCATAATTCTAATCTATCGGCACCTCCATCCACAGCACTATGTGGGGGTCCATGAACTGGGGCCAAGAACCAAGGCGGACTCACTTGATGGCAGACTCAACGGAGTCTACGCAAACTTCAATTGAGATATTGCTGATTGGTGCCATCAGGTTTTGAGAGGTGCAGAACAACCGAAAACTTATGCACTTGGATATTTATTTAGTTTGAATGTTTTCTTGAGTGGTTACTGAGGATCACGTGTAGGTTTTCTAAAATCATAAATTTGCGATAAAGTACCTAGTACCCTACAATACACAGCCCAAACTACAAAGAGAAACCTAATGAGAAATGTAAAGCCAAACACAGATCACTCTCAACTGATCCAGACACAAGAGAAGTGAGAAAAGAAGAAAAGAAGAAGAAAACTAGAATAGAAGAGCAGTACTCGATGACTCCGTGATAGCACCCCACGCCAAATGATGTTACTTAACGAAGCGAATGCTCCAGGGTTGTCTGTTAAGAACAGGACAAAATGTTTGATCACCATGCGATCACTATTTTTGTAGATGAACCGACTGCAACTGTTCAGATGTGAGTTCGGGATCACGTGTAGGTATGTTGATTTCGAAACCACAACCAGAGGAACAATCATGTCCACAACTTCAAAAAGTGCTCCTTTCTCATCCACATCGTTTGGCCGCCAAGAGTAAGTGGTAAACCCAAGCCGTGCAAGACGTGCATTCTAACCTCCCGTCCCAGCATAGAACTTGCTGCCCGAGCTGCCGACTACTTCACTTGTCTTTACTATGCTGCATATGATTCAGACACAAGGGTTGTAGACTTACTCAGATTCTATCGTGAATCTTCTTCCTTATTATGGAATGGGAAACCGATTCAAGGACTGGATGATCTTCGGCAGTTTATCCGGAATATGCCGTGCACAAAACATGAACTCCAGTCGTTTGACTGCCAGCCCATCCCTGGTTTGTCCTGTATTCACTGCCCAGAGACATCACCTAATTTCTAGCCTTCGGCTAGGAACCTCGCCACCCTCTCTCATCGTTGTGGTTTCCGGAAACGTTGCACATAGTCGTGGCCTAAGCGGAAGAAATCCACCAAACACTCGCGCTTTTTCTCAAACATTCATGCTTGTTCCTGATCCGAGCGCACCCATTAGACCAGGAGAGGTGGCGAAATATTATATCAGCGCAGACTCTTTAAGGTTTGTCGGGTGAGTGAAACCCTGGGTCCTGGGATAGTCTAAGTGTGTTTCAAGGCGTATCATACAGAATGGTATTGACAGCATTTTCTCAGGCCTTCTTAAACAGTGCAAGGACAAAGTAAGGATCCTTCTTTCCTCGGACCGACATACTATTCTGGTTGTCCATGTTTCATCACAATATCTCCCAGTGAGCCTCCGCAGCTCCTAGTTTGACTGTATACTCGCATATTATGTATAACTAGCAAGGGGACTTTGTTCAACGCCAATTGGCCACATCAGTAATGCAACAATGTCAGCTCTTCGAGGAAACTATAATGAAGCCATGAATGCAGATGTTTATCCAAATGTTTGGGACTGAAAACTATTATGAGCACCAGACTTCATGACAGGGGACTATACTGACAGATCGGGCACTTCGTCTAACCTTCGACAATCGCCATTCGTCCGGTTTTTCGTATTTGTTATACAAAGGTTCAATTTTCTCCTGTTTCTTCCGCTTGCTTATCTTGTTCGCGTCTGCAACCTTGAAGAACTGTGGTGCGAACTCAACTAGCCATTTTGGCTCGATCACCGTGACATTGTGGCAGTATTCACGAGTCGTTAAGATTAGTTCATGATAAACCAACCATTCGGGATTTCTGTTGAACAGCGCCGACGAAGGGTGTATATAGACAGGTGTGCCTTCAACAAGAGTTTTGTACCCTTCAGAAGGATCCTTCTTCGCAGCATGCCGAAAGAAACCCGAGCAGATAGCTTTGCGCACACGATTGTAATCCCGCCCGGCAGAAACAACATCATGTTTATAGCTGAAGGCTAATAAGTATGGGACCTAGTGAAAGTACGAGCAAAAAAACGTACCGATCCATGATACCAAGTAATTGTTTTCTCACGTCTTGAGCCCTGCGCATGCTCCGGGCCTGGATAAAATTTTCGTAGCACCAGGGATTTGAGAAGCTCGCTGCTTTCCAACCATTGTATACTGTAAGCAAAGTAAGGTGGTCACCCTCAGGCTGATGGAATTTGGCTTTCTTTGAATCTGCTTGAGCCTGCTTCTCCTTTGGTCGATAAAACACAGTCTGGACAGAAAGCATGGCGACAACGGATAAGATCTCCTCCGAGCATCCGAGATCCACTGAGGCAATGAGCATCTTTGCAAGTGGTGGTTCCATTGGAAAATCAGCCATTTTGCGGCCCAAGCGAGTAAGAAGACCTTCATCATCCAGTGCTGATAGGGCATAGAGATTCTCCAATGCTGTCAACATAGTTGGTGCAGGTGGTGGATCCATGAAGTCGAAGCTCAGAAGATCATTGATGCCCATAGCTTTTAATTGAAGAATGGTCGACGAGAGATTAGTGCGTTGAATATCAGGAATAGAATTAGGAAGCATCTCGTTCCTATATGCTGCTTCAGTGTAAAGACGATAACATTTTCCTGGTCCAGTGCGACCCGCCCGACCCGCACGCTGGCGAGCTTGGGCCTGTGATATAGGCATGACAACAAGTGAATCCATGCCCAATCGTGGATCATAAGCATTTTGCTTCGAGAATCCTGGGTCTACAACGTAGTAGATGCCAGGAATGGTCAAACTGGTTTCCGCAACGTTGGTGGCAATGACTACTTTTCGAGCCCCTGGCGGAGTGGGTTCAAATACCCGCGACTGTACTTCGGATGGTAAGGCAGAATAAATAGGAAGAATCATGAGCTCAGGGACTTTCGACCCCAAGGCCTTCATTCGTTCGAAAAGGATTTCACAAGCTGTGTCAATTTCTTCCTGACCGGTTAAAAATAGAAGGACGTCGCCTGGGGGTTCCGAGAGATGGATCTGCATCACAGTGATGAGGGAAGCATCAAGGTAATCCGTTTCAGGATCTTTAGTGTACAGGATCTCGACAGGATATGTCCGCCCCGGAATGGTAAAGATGGGACATCCAAAGAAATACTTGGAAAACTTTTCAGCATCAAGAGTTGCAGATGTAACAATCAGTTTTAAATCAGGTCGACGTTTCACAGCCTCTGAAAGTGGTCGTCAGTTGGTTCTTGAAGGTATAAAAGAAAGAAGGAATGAGTGAGTGAACAACGTACTTTTGAGTAGCCCGAACAGGACATCGGTAGCGATAGTTCTTTCGTGAGCTTCATCGAGCATTATAACCGAATATGTGCTACATAATGGATCGATGAGACATTCGCGCTGAAGCATACCATCCGTCATGTACTTGATCCGCGTTTCGGGACTGGTACAATCCTCGAAACGAATCGTGTATCCAACTTCTTGGCCTAGTCGACATCCAACTTCCTCAGCAACACGTTTAGCAACAGACATGGCGGCAACTCGACGAGGTTGGGTGCAACCGATCCTCCCTTTTTCTGCATAACCTGACTCAGCTAGGTACTGGACCATTTGTGTGGTCTTTCCTGAACCTGTATCTCCAACCACAATCAAAATTTGATGCTATGATAGTCCAGTGAGGCAACCATGCATTTAACATGTAAAGAGTAACGTACATCTCCAATGGCCTGTAGCAACTGATGCCTGAGTTTGTATATCGGCAGGCTTTTGCGTTGGTCCTGTATGCTAAGACTAGTAATCTCGCCGAATGTTGTCGCTTTGTTGAAGCTCTGCTCTCTCCATTTAGGGACTTCACCTGCCTTCTGACTCCTGAGACTTCCGCGCATATCTTGCGCAAAGACCCTGTCTGAATCCTTTGACATAGGATCCAACCAGGGTTGGCCGAAGTCACGAGCTTGGGAGTCTGCCTCCTCATTTGCTTCCTGCTGCCTCAGCTCCCGACGTTCCTTTGCTAATGATGCGCCATTCAACGCTGCCCTGTTCAATGAGCCATCAGGTGCTTTGACAATTTTGACGGGACTGAGTTCGAGAGTTCTCTTGGTCTGCCCGGCAAGAAAAGGAGGTTCCTCCTCGCGAATCTCAATATCAAGCTCCTCTTCTACCTCGGTATGCATTACAGGATTGTTCATCTCTTCGTCGAGCTCCGGGTACTCTGATGGATCGATAGCACCAGAGGATATTAACTGTTTAAGCTCCCAGCGTTCGGGAGAAGTGAGTCGTTTCGCCGACCTGACGGGGCCCTCGTCCTTCGAGCCGACAGCTTTTCCATTGTAAATTTTGCGTGATCCCAGTTGCTCACCCGGAAATCGACTACTATACCCATCATCAAGCCGCCGCCGCTTGTCACCGTATCCCTGCGCAAGATCAGGACTCCGCTGTCTGGGTGATGGCGAGTGTCTCTGCCGCTTGTTATTCTCCTTTGTCTTTCTTTCAGACTTTGACCGCTTCTTTCGTTCCTTGTATTTGGGATGCATGCTGAGTATCAACCTGTTAATGTTCTCTACAAAAGAATCAGAAAAGCGAGCTTCCATCTCTTGTAGCTTGGCTTTGTAGGCTGGTAGGCTACCATTACTTTCTTCGTGAAGGGCGATTAGGAATTCAGCGAAGACTTGGTCGTGCAGGTTCAAGTGGTTTATGAGCTCCTGGCTAATTTTTGTGACGAGGGAAAGGAGTTCTAGGTTGTATATGTCATCATCGGCCATGATTGAAGGGTGTACACAAGACGCGACCTCCTGTAATAAATCAGTGTGCTGAAAGGAAAGTGTGAGATCACAAATGCACAAATATTCACACGGACCCAAGGTCACCTTTGATTGCCGGCTTAATTTAGAATCGTTTTGACTTCTTTTTCCCTCATTAAATGAGTCGTAAGTCTGATGACACTACTGAGGAACTCTTGATGAACCCCAAAGCTTCACCTATCAAGAAAGAACATCTTACAGAGGTCTTTGGAGCAATTGTATATAACAGTAGCTCAGGTACGTGCCCGTTGGCAAACATCAAATAATGATGATTCGTTCTCTAGATGCCAGGAATGATTGTGAGGGGTTTTGTGGACTATGGAGATGCACAAAACCCATTGATAAGCCTGATGAGGTTAGTAACAATTTGATCTCTTGTGTGTTGACCGTGAAATCTTCATAGGGCATCCCTTTTTCCTTAGACAACGTGATATTCATTCCACCTCTTAGATCTCACAAATCGCAATATGGTTATCCTCCATCCCTGACTCCAGAGCCAGTGATTACGACCAAAGAAGTCAGTGTGTCTCCTTTCTCTATTTCGCTTTTCTCTGATTTCAATCAACAGCCACGTCCAAAAAGGAAGAGAAAATCTCCCACAAGAAATCGTATCATCCCCCATGACGTACGCTGTCTCCTCCAGGAATGTAGAATTGGCCAAGGAAACACCAATATCCTATCTTAAGCATTTTTTGAGACGTTCAAGAAAGATTCTGTTATCTGGGTGGGTTTCATCCTCGTTCTATCTCTGTATGTTGCTTATCTTAAAATCCAATGAATAGGAATTTTATCAAAAGTGTCGGTCTTCTCATAAACCCATTCATACTCAAATTCCACGGGCTACCACAGAGGACGAAAAAGTCTATCTCCGTAGAAGATTCTCACGGTTTTACCGGAAATGACGACCAAGGAGCAACGGCTCTTGTATGCTATTATCACGGCCAATGGAGAACTTTCCGAGGTATTACAGTAGTACGAGGATATGAACAGAGTGGCAATAGAGCACAAGGCAGAATACCGCAGCTTGAGGGACTCAGCTAGGTGAAAGGGCACGATGCGTGGTTCAGACGAGTAGTGTGGTGGGGCCAATTTAAATAGCTGTCCTTTTTCTTTTGACGTGATTGAAATTGAATGATATCATAGTCCTAGCGGCTTTACAACTCGGATCAAAACGATATTCTGAAAACCAAGACAAATTTATCAAGTTCCTTGTCATACCGAAGGGAAAGATTCACTCCGTCAAAATTTCAACTCGCTTGCAGCGTCGAATTTTGACATATGCAGAGAAAAATGAAAAGGAACATTCACATCACTCTTCTGTACAAAACGAAGTTTAGCACTCTCATTGATGAATCCGTAGGTCAGATGTATGGAGTTCTGGCGACGTTGCTCTTCCCACCAAGACTCCGAGTTATTTGATCGCAGCAGTACTCTGTAAGTTTTGCCTTGTTTGTAACTATTGGGGCAGCTACCAGTGCGCCATGCTTTATCATGACCTGAATTGCGAAAGAATTCACGCAGAAATGCGCTGAGAGGCGTGCTGTGCAGCGGCTTTCTATGAATATCTGAATCGCACCCAAATTTCAGACTCTACCTTCTACGCCTCGCGTACCATGTTTTCATCTCCTGCTCGGCTTGTTCAGTCCCTGCGGCAATGTCAATCACTCGCTCTCTAACAACGGCAACCCGATCGCGGTCGAGGCTCCCCTCGTTGGAAGAGACCATACAACTTAGATATAAATATGTTCAATACCATTCAGAATTAGCAGAGGTTGACGAAAGCTCATACATTATACATTGTATGATCTTTGTATGATCGCTTATGTGATCAGACTTTTAGTGAACTCATCAACCTTTGATTTTTAACCTTTCTTGTTGTCATGAGCTCCCCGACACCAAAGCCGAAAATTTGGTGGTCAAATATTGCATTCTTCCTTGGTGTTCATCTTGCTGCTCTCACAGGTGTGTACAATCGACCTGTGTCTGCACAACCATCCGCCACCCTTTGCTTGGCATTCCTTTCCTGGATACTCTCATGTTTTGGGTCAGCCAATCACACTTATTAGCACAGTTGTTGGCCATCCTCACTCTCATGCGACTTGTTGCAGTATCACAATTGGATATCATCGCTTGTATTCCCATAAATCCTTCAGGGCTACTTTGCCTCTTCGCATCGTGCTCGCTGCCTTGGGAGCGGCCGCTCATCAGGGTTCTATCAGAGTAAAATTTCTTAATGATGGGTTACTTTAGCTAATGCGCATTGAAAGTGGTGGTAAGTCGAATGAATAGATCTTTCGCAAGGATTAAATAGATTGTGATGCGGAAGGTGCCTTCGACATCGACTCCATCACGTATGTTCCCCCATTTTCAGATACGATTTGAATATGTGATTGAACTATAACTTAGAGATTTACAGATGATCCCGTTCATGATCCGTCAGTGTTGTTTTATATACTAGTTGACTTGGCACACGAACCTGCGAAACACCAGATATGCAGCAACACGGGGTCTTCTCTATTCCCATGTCGGATGGATTTTTACCAGACCCACTTACGGCAAATTGAATTTGATTCAAACAGATGACCTTGATAACGACCCAGGTATGTATAGTCTTCCGTTCAGCATACACTCATTCGTGTTTCCTAGTGGTTCGTGTACAACACCGATACTACCGTCCGTCAAGTCTACTTTTTCGCAGTGCGTCAACTAAACAACGTTTGTCCAGATCTTTTCGCTTTCCTTTTCGGGTTTTGTGCTCCTGCAATGGTGGGCTCCCTTTGGGAGGGTACCCTTGGTGGATTTATCTGGGGAGGGCTGGTTGCCCGTGTGTTCGGTATGTTCAAAGAGCGAGTTGCCTCATCCCCGAAATGTGAGATTTTTTTCTTCAGTCTGGCACTGCACTTTCCTCGTGAATTCGTATGGACCTTGTCACCATAGGAGTTGTGTGACTCAGACTTGAAATAGACTCGCTCACTGGAAGGGTTTGCAGCCTTATTCAGACAAAAATACATCGAGAGGAAATACGGTTTGTCTTGTGCATCTGTTCCCACAAACAAAGAATTAAAACTCTTCAGATACTGGCGGTTTTGACGTGTGGCGAGGGGAATCATAATTTTGTAAGTGGACCATTATAAAGCTACTCTGACCGAAGTCGATGAGCTATCCTAGCATGTCAGTGCACTAAAAATGGTGTGAGCGCATATCTAAGCTACAATTTAAATTTCAGCACGCGTTTCCTCACGATTTTCGGTCCGGTCCTTCATTGACTGATTGGGATCCCACGAAATGGATCATCCTTCTTTTGCAGTTCTTCGGCTTTGCCACCAGGTTACGTCGGGCCAGGGATGAGGATATCAAAAATGCACTGGATCATATGCGTCTGAAAGAACAGGGGGAAATGATGGCTGAAGAGAAAGAGGACCTCCCGATATGGATTATGAGTGAAGTGGAGAATTTGATTGCGAAGGAAAACCGCTGCCTCATACTTTTAGATGGATACATTGTTGACACAACATCGTATCTCCCAGAGCATGTGAGCGTCAAATGCCTGATAGGATGTTGGACCATTACTCATTGTCATAGCCTGGTGGTTCTAAGCTCATACGGGAATATGCTATAAGGATCAGAGCCCAGGCGCCCCACGCATGGCCTGATGCCTCCGTTGCATTTCATGGATTAATGAATATACATTCTTGGACAGCCGATCAACAGGTGAAAAAATTGCGCATCGCCAAACTCCAGTCCTAGACCCACGTGGGCTTGTATTGCTTGAGTCTGTAGATCTGTATACAAATAAACGCGACATCACGTGACTGCTACATAAAGGGTTTTGGTTTTAGACGAAATTGGATAGTATCATCCTCACCGGTCATTGGTACGACCCACATTTCAGAGCGCTACGGCGGTTTTTGAAATAATCAAGAGGAATACGATAGATGTCGAAAAGAGAGCTCAGCAAGTTGATTGGGACGGCTGACGTTGAGGGATCACGTCGCAAGCGTCGGCGAGAGATTACAACCCTTCCTGGATCGTCGTCAGACATAGATGTGATAGTATCGGAGGAAGGAGAAGAGGATCTTTTTGAGAATGGAGGTTCTAGACATGAAGAGGGTGGGACTTTGAAGGAACTGGGGTCACACCTGTTGCGGACCGTCAAGGAGGCAAAAGCTAAAGAGTGAGTTCCGTCGATTTGTTACTGTCCTGTGCAATTCTGATGCATCCATCCCGGACACGTTCTTGCTCAATCTGGCTACGTTCTTACCTCTTACTGCTTTTCACTTTCCAGTGGTCGCCAGCTCGCCTTGGTTTTTCAGACAAAACCGTCTCGTAAGATGTATCCGGACTATTACCAGATCATAAAGAATCCTATCGCACTTGATGATATCAAGAAGCGTCTCGATACTGGTGCCTATTCTTCCTTGCAGACCATTCGCACAGACTTTGAGCTGCTCTTCAATAACGCTCTTGAGTACAATATGAAGGATAGTATAATATGGAAGGATGCAAAGGATATGCATGTAAGTACACTTCCCCATTTCCTGACTGTAGCAACGTGTCACCTTAGATCTCTCCAGAAACTTGTGCAGAGGACTTATGACAAACTGGCACCTTTAGTCGGAGCAGACAATGAATCCGACGATGACGATGAGAAGGGGAAATTTAAAGTACCGAATCTCAATCGCATAATCAAGTCCAGGTTGCAGAAATTGATAGAGAAGACTGATAAAGAGTACGTCTCGGTCCATCTTCCCTAAACTTGAGACCCTAAAGCAGTCATATAGTGGCCGTGTCATGTCTACAGAGTTCATGCACCTACCGAACAAGAAACAGTGGGCCATTTATTACAAGCAAATCAAGACTCCCCAGTGTATTGAGAATATTTTTGTATGTGGATTTTTTCTTGTGTCTATTTCATTGAACCTCGTATGATTTCAGAGGAAAATCAAGCGTAAAGACTATCGCACCTCGGCTGCTTTTGCTTCTGACGTTGAGCTTGTCTTCTCAAATGCTATGGCATTCAACCAAGTCCACTCTGGTATTTGGGAAGATGCTTTGGCCCTGAGGGTAAGTTGGTGTCGCAAGCCCTCTATCATGTCTCTCGAAGGTGTCTTTTGCAGGATTACTTTAGACAGCTGATGTCTGACCTTCCGCCGCCTCATAATCTTCCCGAGTACTCGAGTAGCAACCTTGTCTCCAACAAGATCAGAATCAAGCCTCCTGTCGGATCTTCCATTGCCACACAGACAAATTCGACGTTGAAACAAGAAACTTCATCTTCCACCTTACTCCTACGTGTGCCCGCTGCAAGCGTTGCTGCCGGCAAGACAGCCCAGCCCATCATTGTACCAACTCAGACGAAGTCAAAGCCTATACCTTCCACAACACCGACCTCTTCTACAAAAACCAGTATGTCCGCTAATTCAGCCACACCACTTGTTGCCCCGCAACTCCAAAAACCATCACCACTCGCGCCAGCAACGCAACCCGCTAAGTCTGTAACACCTCAGCCTCCAGCCTCGGGTCAGCAAGCTACATTAAGACATTATCAGTCAACTTCCCTTGCAGCTGCATCTTCATCCACTGCTGCCGCACCTGCGAATAAGACTGTCTCAGCAGCTTCAAAATCGCCTGTGCCTGTATTCACTCATCCTAATCATCAGATCAAATCTGTGAAAATGCGAATTCAACCTCAGGGCCGTTCATTCTGGTTAGATCGTCGAGAAGGGGTGAGAACGTGGACCATGAGATTAGTTCCCGGCGAGACGGGACTCAATGTAGATGATCTTGTTTTCTCAGGGGATGACGAGGGCGAAGAGAGCAGTGAAGGAGACGATGAAGAGGAGTTGAAGCAGGAGGAAGAAGACGATGACTCAATATCCTCGCCAAAGAACGGCAAGACAAGAAATGTCAAGGTCGCAGTACGGCGTTCCCAAAGAACTGCTGTTGTGCCTACAAGGACAACTCGGTCCACTATAGCAAAGAATCAGATTCAAGCAAAGAAGAAAGAAATCGAGAAGGTCGAAGAGGCACTACTAAAACTAAATGGAGTAGTGGTGAAGGAAAAGGAAGATGTTGCTCGGCAGTGGAACATAGGTATACCTGCGGGATCAAACGTCCTAGAGGTTGGAGAGAAGGATGGGCTTATGTGGAAAGTTTATATCGAGCGAGTAGTAAGTAGTTGATTGATGACCGCTTTTCCCATTGCAAGATTGCAATATTTTCGCGCGTATGTATGATATTTATCTCCACCTTCCAGCAGTTTTTCAAAATATTAATACCTTACGTGGCCTTGGTGAGTCTTGGTGAGCTAGATAAAAATCGATATTTCTGTGATCCATCTTCTGTTCTTGGCGGATGAATAGTGTGGTTCCTAATAAATGCACCAAATTCTGAGAATACCCAAGTGACGAAGAATGACCTCTTCACTACAAAGTTGATAAAGATGCCAAAGGAACATGTATCCCTATTCCTCGCCCTAACAAGATAATTTACCAGGAAAAGAGAATGTGACCCTATTCTATTGACCTCCTTTTACGAGTCTAAAGGAAAAAAACTTTTGGGATCTTAAATACAATGACGATAAAATCATTCAACCATATTACATTCAAGGTGGAGGGTAGCTCAACCTTATGGGAATATCAAACTCCTTATGCGCACGGACTGTCCGTGTCATTACAAACCATGCTCCGGTGGGAGAACGTCGATTTTTCCCCCAAGAATCAGTTGAATGTCTGCGGAAATGCAGCCATTGAGACAAGACTTCACATCATCACCGAATGCAATGGATACAACTTTGTCCTAGTAGGAAATCCCACTTTGTCAATTTCTTACACAACAACCAATGTGCCTTTTGCTTCCAAACAATCAGTAGCTGTTCACGTTTCCTCTATTTCTTCCGTTACCTCGTTTTCTCCTTTCCTCCCCTTTTTTTACTGTCATACATATCTAAACAGTGTAACCAGTTATCCTACCACGTTCGAGCACCTCGTAACAAATTGATGGATTAAAAAAAGCGAGTAGTGTGACCATATATAGAGAGAAGGCTACTTCCATTTGCCATCATCTTCACTACGGAGCATAAGTTTTCCCTCTTTCCAAAAAGCTCTTTCTCTGAATAGCCATTCCTGCCCAAGCTTTCTTATATCTGCCTTACCTATAACCCATGATGAAAGATCACATTAAAATGGCGGCTTCAATGGCAAAAGTCCAAGGCAAGATACAAGAGCCTTAGAACTTTCAAACACCACTAATGGAGAACTAGACAAAGAGAACAGTGCTGACTTAGATGTTGAACAGAGTATCGAGGATGACGAGCACGATACAGCTGAAGGTGGTGCTGCTTGTGTTCGCCATATCGTTCTAACCTGGCTTTCATTAGGTGAGGGGAAGAAGAAGAAGAAAAAGAAGAAGTCGAAGAAAAAGAAGGTTTATCAGAGCGAGCCCCCTCGCATTGGATTGTCCAAGCTGTTCCCTGATGGAAACTACCCCGAGGGCGAAATCCAAGAATATAAGAACGAGTATGTCCTTCGTTTATCCGTCAATTTTACGCACCTCTCATGCATTTTTTTCTCAGCAATTCTTGGCGTGCGACCTCTGAAGAAAGGCGCTATCTTGATAGGATGGCCCAAGAAGATACTGAAGATACTTACAACAACATTCGACGTGCAGCTGAGGTACACCGGCAAGTGCGTCAATACGCTCGTCAAAATATTAAACCCGGGATGTCAATGACAGAAATTGTAAACATGATTGAAGATAGTACTCGTGCTCTGGTTGAAGAGAATGGCCTTGAGTCCGGAGTGGGATTCCCGACTGGTGTGAGTCTTAATAACTGTGCAGCACATTATACTCCCAATGCAGGTGATAATATTGGTACGTATATCTGCTCTGGTCCTTGTCCATCTGATTGAACCCTGTCTTTCTCGCAGTTCTGCAGCAACAAGATGTGCTCAAAGTTGATATCGGGGTACATGTCAAGGGCAGGATATGCGATTCGGCTTTTACAATGAACTTTGAACCTACCTATAACACCCTTTTAGAAGCTGTCAAAGCCGCAACTGATACCGGCGTCAGAGTTTGTGAACTGAAATTACTCTTGAGGTTCCATTACTCACGATCAAGCAGGAAGCTGGTATCGATGTGAGGCTGGGAGAACTCGCAGGGTACATCCAGGAAACCATGGAATCATATGAAGTCGAGGTGAATGGAAAATATCATCCTGGTGAGTATTTGTTTTCCCTATCGTGAATGAATCTATCTATGCCCAAACGTAGTCAAGCCGATTGAAAACTTAAGCGGTCATTCAATCAATAAGTATCAGATACACGGAGGAAAGTCGGTATTACTCGTGAAAAACGATGATCCTACCAAAATGGAAGAAGGGGAGTACTTTGCCATTGAGACTTTTGGATCAACAGGAAGGGGACGTATTGTCGAAAGTGTGAGTTGGTGTTCTGAGTCAGGGGCAAAGAGTTATGATCGTGGAGCAGGGTGAATGTTCTCACTACGCACGAATGGTAGATGCACCCCATGTGCCTCTCAGGTAAGGAGTCTTACACATACTCCCCTTATACTCCTCATATCTCGCCCTTGAATGGTAGATTGTCAACCGCGAGATCGTTACTGAAAACAATCAATAACAATTTCGGAACACTCCCTTTCTGTCGGCGATATCTAGATAGAATCGGGCAGAGCAAATATCTCCTTGCTGTGTGTTTCTAGACTTGTCGTACATACTCCACAAACTGACCATATTTGTTTTGTCAAGCTAAATCACCTGGTCAATCAAGGGATTGTTCAAGATTATCCTCCCCTATGCGATCAACGAGGATCCATGACAGCCCAATTCGTACGCCAATTCGGGTTTCTATTCGCTATGGTTTCTAATGCAAGCTTCAGGAACACACGATTCTTCTCCGGCCTACAGTAAAAGAGGTGGTGAGCCGAGGTGATGATTACTAAAGTATGCAGCTGAGTCGGATGTGATCGATTGATCGGTCCAATGTGTAACCCTCAAAGAGCAACTCCATCTTGATGATCCAACATGGAGAATGTAACCTTCTTTGTCCATGGCCTGATTTCTTTACCATGAACTGGTTCTATATGAATGTTATCCAACCTCCTTGGATTTTCTTAGTTTCTCCAACCACTCGAAGTGGCGGAGAGCAGCCTTCAAGACAATCGCCTACATTGTCATTGAAGCATTATAGCACTCCTGGTGTCTTCCCTCCCTCAGCCAGAGTCAATCCAAAACTTAAGCTCCAGCCTCGACAACCGTTACACCTGTGGGAGTACTGGAAATATGCTGCTTTTCTTGCTGTCAAAGGTGCGACATAGGTTTCTGTTGGTTACGTGTGCTAAGGTGGTTCCTACAACAGCCACTCAACTCACTACCGACGTGCTTTCACATCAGATATGGGGTCCTCGCAAAAAGTCTTGGGGGATTGAAATGACCATTGCCACCAGTCTCATTCGCGGTGCCGGTCGACACTCGAGCCTTGTCGGCATTGTTGGTGATCATTTCCAAGGCTCTTCACTAGTTTCATTGACTACAGATATTCCAGAGCACAATACGCATGTTGATCAATATGTGTGGACTCGTGCCCTTACCCTCAGATGCTCTAGTCACACCAGTTACCTTTCGCGTGAGACAACGAAATCTGCGAGGGTTCTTTGCGCCTTTCGATGCCGCCGAGACCGGGCTTCGGGTGCTGTCGGGTGAGTGGGTTGTTGGGAGAAATACATGGCAACGCTTGCAGAGCGAATATAACACTTCGACAAACGCAACTAAAAGGTTCTCAATGTCGGGCTCGGAGCGAGTTATCTTATACATTCATGGAGGTACGACCGACATCCTTCACTCAGTGGAATCACTAAGAAAGCCGGCTCTAGGCGCATATTATTTCTCAAGCGCTGCAGCACAGCGGTCTATTTCAGTTCCCCTCGCTAGATACGTGGATGCCAGAATTTTTGGTGAACACGGTTTCAATTCTATTCTTTTCACTGCTGTTAATACCTGATTACAGCCATCGATTACCGTCTTGCGCCGGAGACACAGTTTCCTGGTCCCCTTCAGGACGTAGTTTACGCTTACTTGCGGCTCTTAGAAGATTTTCAAATTCCACCAGAAAACATCATCATCAGTGGCGACAGCGCTGGTGGAGGCCTCACTCTTGCATTACTGATGTATCTGAGAGACAACGACTATCCACTTCCATCCGGAGCAATCGTCATGTCACCCTGGGTGGATCTTACCCTGAGTTGTGATTCTTGGGAGTCCAACGCCCTATATGATGTTGTCCCTTTTCCAGTCATGGATAGCCATATGAATCCCATAGCCCTCTACCTTGGCACACAAATGGAGGAGTATATAACGCACCCCTATGCAAGTCCATTGTTTGGAACGTTCGAAGGTTTACCACCACTTCTGATACAAGCAGGAGAAGCAGAAGTGTTGAGGGATGAAATTTTGCTTTTGGCTCGTAAAGCAAGCCTTTCCGGCGTTGTGGTGAGACACGAAGTCTATGACGATGCAGTGAGTTCTTAGCTTTCATCTGGTTAACATCCAACCACTATCTTTAGGTGCATGTTTTCCAGGCTTGGCCTTGTTTTGCTGCAGCTCTTAAATCCTTTGAATCTATGCGCGATTTTGTGCATAATACGCTGCCAAAATATCCGCAAGGCACGATACAGCCTCTGCGAGAAACGACAGAGAAGGAGATTGAAGCTGAAACCAAGAATGAGAAGGCTGTAGCGGTCAACTTCGCCGGGGTCGAAATGATGATGAAAGGTGGCAGTGCTGAGCAGAGGTCTAACAAGCCAGAATTACTCTTTGTCCCTCGTCCAGATCTACCTCCAGAGCCCCCAAAAGTGGACAACAAAATCTTTCAGAAGGGATGTCGGGAGACGCTGGATGTCTGGCAGGGTGATTCCTGGGAGGTGGAGGACAACTGGGAAGATGATGGCTGGTTGAGGGGCGATGGTGAACCAGGTATAGAATTGCAAGTGCGGTATCATTCCACGCCGACCTCCGAAGATCTTCCTGCAACCTATTTGGGAGATATTTCGGTTAGTTGAATGACAAGGTTGTATTCTCTCTTCGTCCCGCCTACCGCACTCGACCTAGTATCGTATCAGGTTGAGCATCGCAGATGCCGCTACAAACTGTTTCAAACTCTGGTTGTCCCAGTTCACTCTGTAGCATTTCTCTTCAGAACACTTAGCACGTTTAATCGAACATGACCGGCACCATCCGGGTCTTCTCCGGGTCTTCTTCTCTGACATTATGTCTGCATATATTCTTTAACTGGATGTTGAACTGAAGTGGACCAGCACATGTGTCCATCACAAGAATCATCTGTGAACCATCTGTACTTATATGGCCAGTGGATCCTAATGGAATTTTCCCGCTACAATTTTGCCCAGATTACCAGCTGTTCTTCGTTCGAGTACACACATGTGGGTACTTACTTCCTTTCATCAGTTGACTATCTGTTTCGGTGACTCCTGAGCCTACTGCTTTATAAACACAATAGTGGAGGTTGAGGTAAACTGACTGGCTTTCGTGGTCGCAATTAATGGCAGCATCACAATTAATATTAGTCCTCCGTTGGATACAGTCTCCGACTCTAATACATGATCTATTACAAGTGCACTATAGGAGATGACGAGCTCGAGCTCGAGTTAACACATCTCTCGATTTGCGAAATTGTTGACTGGCTAAGTTGTATAGCATCAATTGTAATACATGTCCAGCCAGTGGTATTTTCAGATAGCCGGCGCCACCTGTTCAGCTCAGCATCTCTGATAGAAAATTATTGCTACAAGCATCAGTCAAGACACGAGGTATATTTGCAGAAACCAAGAATCTAGGCGGCTCTTTGGTCGGTTTGATATTTTAAACCTCTCTGATATATTTCTAATTCCTCAATGACATTTTGCAGGGCGCTGCGCTCCCAATTGCCATATATATAGCCCTCATAAAGCATAGTCGTGCCAGCCCACGCGACCATCACCGTGAATATGATGAAGATAGAATTTATCCACGAACGTGGGAACCATGCTGTACCAATGGCTATGCCGACAAGAAGTACAAGACAGACGACAAAAACAAGGAGTTCCTTTCTTGAACGTTCACGAGAAAAACGGTAGCATTCTGTCAGAGCGTTGATGGTCGACATAATAGCAGAACTTGTTAACTCTGTTTGGGCATTGTTGGACCCGTTCCGGGAAGTGCTGGAACTTTCAACTTGACTTGGTTCTGCTTGAATTTCTATGGTAGCTTCTAATCCGAAGTGGTCCGAGTATGAGAAATTAAATCCCGGAACTTTGTCAGTTAGAACGACTTGGCATTCTGTTGCACGAAGTTGGGGATATTGTTTTCCTCGAGGTTGGCGATAAAGAATATAGTCAAGGCGTTTGCCGAAAAATGTTGATCTCAGGTACGATTTGCCTGCAGACCATGTATTGACTGGCGAATCAGCCGTAATTCCATGTTGGATAATTGCATCTTTGGGGTTCATAACAGTGAGGCTATCACTATCGGGGTGGACAACTGCCCAAGAGTCAAGTAATGCAGCGTGATGACGAATGATTGTCATTGGTAAGGTGGTAGGTACACTGTTAAAATCACCTAGCTGTGTTTCGTGATCAGTCATACATGTATTTTCCTTTTGAATGAGAAACCTACACCGATGACATAGTGCCCCAGTTCAGCTGCCTGCCGGGCGAGTTTAGCATATTCCCAAGCACCGACAAGTCTATGTGCCCTTCTATGCTCCGGTCCATCTTCGCCTCCCTTGGCATAGAGCTTGATTTTTGATAAACATTCTCCTCATGTTTAATTGAGAGCTTGACGTACATGAGTATTGAAGACCTGGACTCTTCCAATGATAGGATGAAGAATCACAACGCTAGCAGCAGCCTTGCCGACAAACCAATCGCCGCCGCCGACATCTGTGGGTTCTCCATTCAATGAATACGGATGGATAGATGTTTCGATAAACGGAAATCGCGAGAAGATGACAAGTCCAGCACCAAGAGCACCGCTGGATAAGGAGACGAAACTGAACTGAGTAATGCAGATGCGTGCTGGAAAATGGGTGATTCACCTATAGAAAAACCTCGCATGTGGAAGCCTAGATTGAACTGCATCACGGACCATCTCATAGTCTGAGTACGCCCATAACTCTTGTAAGGCTACAATGTCATGGTCAGAACGAGCTACGAAGTCTGCAATTCCGTGCATGCGCTCATTGAGATTTTTCGAGACAAACTTCAGACCCCTGTTATTTACCAAGAGTCAGATTACTTGTAGGGAGTGGTCATGATTACCAGCAATTCAAAGACAGCAACCGTAATTTGAAATCTGTAGCCATGAATGTTTGATGAATGTTTGATGGATGATTGGTAACGCTCCCTTCACTTTGCGATCAAAAACGCATGGATGACCATCGCATTCGATGCAAGGTATCCTTTATCATTCACTGGCTGTTTGCCAGTCCGTGACTCAATAAAGCTTGCTCAGTTCTTCGATGATGACGGAAATCCCATTAACGGTGGTTGTTACTTCGGAAGTCGCTGCCATTACATCCATCCATCTGACTCTATCTGGAAGACAAGTTGGCGGGACGATTCTGCTTCCAGCCGAACTTCAAGAGCGGACCGCGGAAGAGGAAAGCTTTCGCGTAAAAAAAGAACTAGGGAGCTAAGTTCAGGTAGTTCTCGGTCAAATTTGGCTAGAAACTCAACTAGCAAAAGTTCAACGCCAATGGTAGCCGGATCTATGGAACCTAACACTCCCACTTCAAGAGGATTGAGTTCAGTCAGCACGGTCGAAACTCCTTCTACCTGGGATTCTGCAAGTGGCTGGGGGACAGAAGGAACCTCGAGTTCGAATCCCTGGCGAAACAGTGGCTGGGGAAACCGTGTCCTGGAAGGCAGTAATGAAAATATAGGTATGGAGCACGGTTTTCTTGTTTACCGGACTAGTCAAATCTCCCTGCCTCCCATAAAGCACAACAAAACAAGGCGGATGGAGCAGATGCAACCCATGTAACACTCCCGATCAATCAATCAGCATCCGACCTTCCCTCTCTTCTACCCGGAAACCCAGCTATATCATCAACGTCGAGACTCAGTCAACAGGAGACGCTCGACTACCCTTTATCACCACCTAAAGCAACTACTGAAATGGCTAACCCGACTTCGAGATTATCTACCACTCCTGGAATAACAGCCAGACGGTCACGACTTCCTTTACCAACAAGATTGCAAAAAGGTCCATCCACCGTTTGTGTTCAAGGAGCAATTGACGACCAAAAAATTTTGTCGTCTTCTCCCGTTACACTTCAGGATTGGAGTAAAATTTCAGATCTTACCCAACAAGATGATGCAGCAAGTGATGCCTTGATGGTACCCTCAACTCTAGATATCCATGAACTTCGTGCAAAAGTCATTGTGTATGTGTTCCAGTCAAGTTTTATAATAAATACTTTACTCGGCTTGCAAGAACAGGGAAATAACGCATGCCGTATTAATACGTTATGACCTCATCAATGCCGAAGAACAGAAAGACAAGTGGCGTAGGGCACGTCAGTCTTCATGTTACCAGCACTCGACGCCGGCCGCGCAGAACATCTTGGAATCAGTCAACCACAAGTACAGCGAAGAGCTTGTGAAGCTTCATAAGCAATTGACCTTGTCGTTGAAGCTGGTTGTCGGTTATGCCAGTGATTTGAATGTGCATCGGGAGTCATTAGCGAGGGGACTTGATCTGAAGAAGATCATGACATACACAGATAGCCTTCGGGACTGGGTTGTAGATCTGGAATTGCCGAAGAGGTTATTTTCTGTGAAAAGTGAGATAGATTCGGAGAAGAGGAAAAGAGAGGCTATCAAGAGGCAAAAGAGGGAGGAAGGTAAGTGCTGATTTTGTTGTACTTATTTAGTCACTTATACCTTGGCCAGTCACAATGCTGAAAAATACTGTCCATGAACTGGAGCTCACCGTGACTGATATCTTTGATCACCTGATCCACATGCAAAACATCCAGCCTGAAAGATTTCAGGAAGTATTCCATATAATGGATGGATTACTAGGAGAAGGGGATATGACAGACGTGGATAAACTTCTCTCAGGGCTGGGAGTCGGAACGGATGCAGTTATAGCTACTAAACAGCAGATCAAAATGGCAGATCAGAAATTCATGGGCCGACATTCAAGGATGGAAGGACTTGAAGCACTCAAAACAGAGGTTGCGAACTTGAAGCAAAATGAGGCAAAAATTACAGCATTCCGGCAAGAGGTATCTATGGGATCTCAAGTTGAAAAAAGATGTACTCACATAATTCAGGCTGATATTAGACTAAAGAGGATAGAGATGAGGAAGAGAGATGACAAGGCTCAACTGGACCAGCTTTTCCAGAAATTTCAAAATCTGCATCAGCAAAGTCCTCATTCACAAGATGACCCTTCTATCTCTTCCTTCAAGATAGATGATCTTTTGTCATATTCAAATGCACTTGTTATTGCATATCTCATGCAGGAGATAAAGCCTGCATTAGATGCAATTGTGGCTGATGTTGATACCAGTTGTCATGTTCTTACTGATCAACTAACCAAACTTACAGAACAGGTAGTTGTCAGAACCTATGACATGGTTCAAATGACTTTGAAGATGAATGGACTTAGTCTACAACTTTATTCATAGAAATCACCTATAGTTAGATCATTCTCAATCACTGTTTGTATGATGTTATATTTTGTGTCCATAATGAAGTACAGTCAGCCTGAAATTGTCGAAACGTGTGGTTGGAGGTCGACCTCCTAGTACTCTGTTTCTACTTCAGGAATATATCGAATATACTTATCATAATCTTCACCAACACTCTCCAAATATTGCCTAAGCATCTGCTCCCTTGAAACTGGCTGTACCTCATATCCTTCTGAACCCCTTCTCACTCTCATACTCTCACCATTTTGAATGACTCCTAGTGGTACATCCTCCTCGACATCAGAGCTTGATAGGCTACTATCATTATTTGCTGACTGGTATTTCTCGCCTCTGTCATAATCTGGGTGGTAAGGAGGCACTTTATCATGTGGTGTGCATGAGTCACGACTTTTCGAGATGAAACGACGGCGGGAACTACTGGTTGGCTCGAGAGCAGGATTAAGGGCGTCATGTCCATAGGTCCAGGGAGAAGAAGATTGGAGGTGGTCGTAATGATTTGGCTCGTATTGTTCAGGATCTCGTGGAGGCCAGGATATGGGAAGAGCAGCATCTTCATCCAGAGGGAGAATGGAGAATGTCAATATACTATACTCCAGAGGCGGGAAGGAATGTCAAGTATGGGATCGAGAAGCGGAAAGAAGATATCATATCCTCAGACAAGTTTAGACGACTCATCTCACGCCTGGTTTATAGTGGAAAGTCGATTCCACTCACCATCTCGACTAGATAGTTCGTATTTGAGTCCGGAACCTGTCGGGCGTGTTGGGCAGCACCACAAGAGAAAGTTTTTACCGAGGACAGATTCGATATTACGTCGTCGACCAAGATCCTAGGTGAGATTGAGAACAAGACTTGCAAACCAATCAATGGAGGGATACCTACATAGGGAAATTTGACCTGAGAGCTGAGTCAGTAAAACATTTGAAGAGAAAGTCCCAACGACAGACCTCGCTGATTTTTCCTCTCCTGACCATGATGGCTGCTTTGTCTTTCTCCCATCTCTCTATCGTTGTGGTATTTCCTAACAGGGCGTTGAAATGGTAGATGCTACACATCCTTGAACATTCAGAATATATCCTAGTAACGAGGACGAACCTAAATCCACCAACGGCAAGAAGGACAGGTAAGCAGGTAACATAGTTGAGTATGATCAAAATAAACTCCACGTTCGATGGTGCAGCCTAGATTGAAATATTAGACCATCTGTTGTGATTCATAGCATCTTTACTGACCCAATACGGTCCACTCATGGCCTCCATTACCCGTCTAGTTACCATAATAATGTGGTAGAAACAGGATATATCCACAAAGAACAGGAAGCGTATGAAATGGCCATGGTTGAAGTGACCAACACAATTATTTATCCAAGGGCAATGATGGTCTTGGTCACGTTAGCACCAGCATTCTGTTTGGAGTGGTGAATATTACCCATACGAAGGATACACCTGCGGAAATATCAGGATATCTGTTTGCCGAGTGTACATGTAACCACCTATTGCACTGTCTGCAGTGATGCGAACGAGGAGGCTTATACTTTTGGCACATGCGACAGTAACGGGGAGTTCCTGTAAGTTTCTTAACTTCATAGCCATCCAAATGCGTGTCTGGTCTCTGCGAACGACGTCAGGAGTAGATTTATTACGAGAAGACGCAAAACGCGCCCATGTGTCTGGTACAGTGCCAGGATCCGTATTTACACATAGACAGTAGTTCCAGAGTAATATCACTACAAAAGAACTTGGGATCATCGGAGATGAGGAAGCGATACAAAGAAATAGATGTATTCCTCACTTGAAAGGAACGAGGAGAGTCAGGAGCTCAATAGACACTTCACGACCATACCAGGGCCAAATAATAAATATTTGGGACGAGTATGCAATAAAGCATATGAGGCAGAGGACAAAGTTGACGAAAAGAAGACCGGCGATGCGTCCCATGGTGGAAAGAGAGAAAAGTCACATACCCAGAAAGGCAACTGACGGCCATGCTGATGTTGACTCTGCACATGCATCCTTTGGGCATCCTACCAACTCGTTTGGCCCCGGCAACGGCCCACATAGTCCGTCACTCATCTTCAGTTGCGCGCATAAATGGTACCTTCGTCCACGCCCTTGAGCTCCCAACTCGCTAATGTCTACCATACAGCCCAGTTCGATTCCTATCCCGACTTGGGGGCCCAAGCCCGTCGTACAAATCGTTTAGCCAATAGTGCCAGGCAGGCTGAAGCAGAGGCCATGGGACTACGGAATCCGGGGACGATTGAAAACTTTGCCTCCCGGTTTTCCAAACCAGATACTGGACAACCACGCAAATTTCCGAAAGGGAATCGGATCCGTAAATCCGGCCCTGCGAGAGGGACAGAGCGTTCGCGACAAACAGTCTCTCAGCCCAAAGCTGCAGAAGCTATAATGGCCTTCAGTCAGCATCAACCTTCCGAACAAAGAGAGCAGTCTATAGTACCGACATCTCCAGAAGAGGACACGACGCCAGAGCCTCCAAACGTTGCCGCTCCAGAGCTACTTCACACCAATATCAAGACTGTTCTCAATAGCATTCCCGGTCTCACCTCACTCAAACACCTCTATGGAGGTGGTCACTCGCCGTTTGGTGATTATTCGCAGTGGCAACTGGATCCCCAGAGCTACTTGCAAGGGGCTCGCGGTCCTCAGTCTACCTATGCTGAAATGATACTTAACCGCAACCCTACCATCACCTCGGAATCTCAGAAGGTGCTTACTGCAGCAATCAAAAGAGTGGCTAGGGAGATCTGAGATGACCTTCCATTCGATGCGGCGTCTAACCTCAAGTCTGTAGATTCCAGATGTACATTTACGATAATGGACCACTATTCACTTTAGAAATCTATATTCATGTCAATTGCAGCTGAAATATTTATCAATGAAACATCACTGGTGGCATACATGAGTGGCGTGTTAGCACTATTGAAAACAAGGAGTAATCGAGGAAATCATAGAGGAAGACAAATGGACAATCAAGGCTAATACACAGGTTCAGATGAAACCAGGCTGACCAACAAACTTGAGCTCAAAACTAGGTTCAGACAAACTTGGCTCAATCCCAGAGATCTCCTTGCTTATACAAGGGTGCTACATACAAAAGGATCGAGTCACTCCTGCCACTACCTGCACTATATTTCAAAATGAATTTCGAGCCAAAAGCAACTTCCAACATCCACAGCTCCATGAGTCTACGAATGACACTGTGAATTCCTAACCATGGATCAAAATGGAAGGCCAGAAGGTTTAACTGGATCCCCTCGTTGAACAACAGTAAAAAGAGACATTGCCGATGCAAGAATAGGTTGTCATCTAAGTCGCAATATACGGCACCTATCTATATTCTTGAAAATTGGAAGAACAAAAATATGTATATTAAGTTTTGAAATCAATGATTATACTTCTGTAGCTCCTCCTCAGGTAGATACTCATCCGGCAACCAAAAATCATATGGGTCCGCAACTTGGTCCGGAACCTTCACCCCAAATGCCATTTGATGTCGCTGGGTTTGCCTCTGACCCCCTCTGACAGCAGCAACAAGTAGGGGAGTAGTCGTCCACCGTAACTCGCCTGTATCTGATTGGTATTCTGCAATCGTGACACCTCGTCTTGCAGAACTTCGTCGGGTACCTGGAGCTGAGATGGAGAAGCAAGGTGGCGCGAAGAGAGCGACTGCATCCCGTGTTTCCAATGACTGTTCAGACGGCGGCGAGCGTGATTGACGTTTATTGGGTGCGGTAGAAATGGCAACCACTGATTCCTGATTAGGCTCTGCTGTTTCGTATGACGCGGGTGAAGGTACTGGTAATTTCACCGAAGGATCATCATAATGATTCATTTTTTTGCGTTTGGTAGGGGGGGCCATAGCAATACTCTGCACTGCCTCTGCGAGCTCTAGTAATCTCGACTTTCGTTCAGGATGCTTTGGGGGACGACCCGGACGACGTCGGGGTGCAGCTTCAGTTTTTTGGGATTGAGCATTGGATAAAGTAGCAATGGGAGGAGGCAAAGGGAGGTGAAGTGAGGCTGAAGGCTCGGGCAAACGTCCTACATCAATATACATGGATGAACTCCTGTGTTGATATGCCTCTTGTAGAGGGATTGGGTGAAACGGTACAGAAAAGCTTTTGAGGGTCTCTTGTTCGACTGGGGTGGGATCAACTTCAGGCGCATTTAATGGCTGCACATCAAGCAAAGGTCTATGCTTCTGTGGAGGTACTGAGGACCGAGTTTGAGAGTTGGTGGACTGGTGAACCTCTACTGGTTCCACGATCTGATCAGGGGCGGAGATGAACTGCTCATGGCGGAGAGGTGGTGGGTTTACCTCTTCTCCTGATTCAGGACCTAGGTGTTCTTCTATACCAATATAGTGCAACACAGGTCGCTCAGGGATTGGATCGGCAGGAGAGACCACAGGTTCCTCTGCGAGACAAGGGGATATAATGGGCGATGGAGAGCACGAAAGTGAATGCCGTTGCTCTGGCTTCTGCATTGGGGATGTGTTGGCTACACCAGAGCGTTCCGAAGCGCGCGAGACCGATGCCGAGGCAGGGGACTCGTAAGGTGAGTCCTTTTCAGTTGATTTGGCTTTGATCCTATCTTGACGTAGATCATGACTGTCAGCAAAAACCTCTTCCTCCTTCTCCGTAATCTCTGCATCCGAGGCAGAGCGCCGGAAAACGGATGTAGTAGGCGTAATGGCATTGTCTTCACGCATTGTGGGCCGTGACTGAGATTTACGTACCCTATCAGGTGGTAGCAGCACCCGAAAACGGGCCTCGAGAGAGAGCGCGATATCTAACATCTCCTTCCGCCGTCGCTCACCCTCGTTATGTGCATTAGCCCCGTTTACGTGGGCAGCTGCAAGAGCTGCAGTGTCAGCATCAACATCATACTCTTGAGCACCAGGAGCGGGAGAAAAGTCAGATGGTGGCAAAGCTAGGAAGGCAGAAGCATCCATGATGCGTAATTGCTCTATCCGCTCCTTAAGTTTGTATTGTTCGTGTTTAAGTTTTTCTTTCTCTCGGAATCGTTGTCGCCTTTCGAACGTCTCATATTTTTTGTGGCGACGTTCATAGGCAGCATCTGAAGTATCAACCTGTATCTGCATCGGAGGCGTTATGAGCTCGAGTAAAAATCAGTATGTCAGACATTTACATCTTCTGCACCGCGTGGTCTAAACCTTCCAACGTCTGGTACCCCCTCCTTGTACGAAGGTGTTTGAATGAGAAGCCTCTTTCTGAATCCTTCGATCACGTCCGGCCGATCGAAATAACGCTCACTCGAGGTGATGGAGACTCTCAGGTCAGCATTTAATGCAGAAAAGTGCTTAGAGTCAGTGGTGAGCAAGAGAGGCGTAGTCGAGGGCAACGTAATCTCCACTTCAGCTAGAATTAAGAGTGAGCGGCGACACGAAGAATAGGCAAGGAGCGTACACCTGCGCTTCTGGTGTTCAAGGATAAGGAGATCAGTCTCACAACTGCCAACGCCAGGGCCACCGCGTCGCGAACGAGAGGGAAGCACACGTTTCTGTTGACTATTTGAACCCGATGCACTCGAGCTTGATGGATCCATTAAAAAGCAGCGCTAGAAAGGGAAGAAGATAATGACACGGTCTACGAGATGAAATGACCGCGAAAACAGGGTAAATGAGTAACGGAGGAGGTTTATCCTTGTGGACGCTTCCCGGCCAAGTCGGCCCAATCAGATTGCAGAATAAGCGTGCTACCACTCTCAGTTTAGGACCAGCGCTAGATCAAACAACCCTTTTGACGCTCCATCGGTGACCTCACTGTTTGGCAGCTCCATTCCCACTATTGTTCTCGTAAATATTCACTTCTTCCGTCGGCTGTCTACCGGTGCCATTTCATCTAGTTTCTGTAAGTGTGACGCACCGCTGGATGATATCTTTCAGGCTCGAGACTCTTAAGACCTCTAATACGCTTCATTCGTGCTTACTATAAACTTTCATTTTGACAGCCATACATGCTTCTATCGAACACCTATCTCTTGGCAGAACTCAGATCCCCACAATCTGTAGAGTGTAATCCTGACTGTGTGAGCTCCCTAAAAACACATCAAACACAGTCGTGCCACTCGGGATTCCGTCGCTCGTGAAACTCGTAGAGCCCCCAGAAGCTAGCAATAAAGCACCGTCAGAAGAAACCTGATAATGCTATTGTCAGCGAATTTCTGCTCATGGGTTCCCGATATACACACCGCAGAAAATTGGGTCAATGATACACCACTACCGCAATTCAATTTCCCTCCATTCACCCCACAGTTACCTTTCGACGACGTCATCGTGAAGCTGGAAGCTGATCCTGACAACGTAAATGTCGCCAGTGTCTGTGTAGACCATGTCCCGAGAGACAAAAGACCGCCTAGTTTAGACCCCAAGCGGATTGCATTGATTGTTGCTCTTGCAGGGAGTGACCCCGAAGTCTACCGGACCATGATCAAGACCCATTGCTTGAGTTCTAATTGTACTAGTCCAACTTACACCTGTGGGAGAGGGCTGATTTGTTTTCTGTTATTAATGATGGTAAGTAGTTCCTTCTGTGGACTCACTGAAGTTATCTAACAGACTTAAATTAATGACCGAGGTATAATATGATAAACACCCCAACTCACTGTCGGCGTGCTAGAACCAGACTTGGGTGGGTATTTGATGTCAGACGACGGGCACGAACCAGATATCGGGGCGTCTATCCAGTTTTCTAGTATCAGTATCACTAGTGTGCCATTTAAACTCACCTATAGGCACAAAGACACCATCCACAATTGATCCTTTCAAGTTAAAGTACCAGGATATAGCGTTGAGGGTGCTTCCATTGCAATCCAAAGCAGGGGTGACACCTGAGGCACTTCTCAAGGCCGAGATGAGTGTCGAGAGGGCGAATGTTTTTGATGTGCTCGGAAGGATGCCTCCATTGGCCAACCAATTATAGGTTGGCAGCGTCTGCGTATTTCGTGATCAACCTCAATTGTCTAGCAGGAAAACCTGCTGACCTGGAACAGCTTGACAACAGTTTCAAAGAATGCTACGGCCTGCAAGATTTCGTTAATTCAACCGTTAAAACCGGGTGCACTCATACCTCGGCGCCCCTCGGCGCTCCACTCGCTAGGCAGCTAGGCTCCAGTGTACTCATGCATGTTCCGTGTGTCGACCACTCGTGCTTTGCTAGTGATTAGCACTGTTTCAAGATACCGATTGATCAGCACCAACCTCCCAGAATTGTTCATTTTTGCCATTGATATCAACCCAGTTCTGTCAAAGGTTAGCACTTTGATACACCTTTAAACCACCATCACTGACAGTTTGCATGAAAGATAGAGTGGAACTCGCTCCTTGTGCAGTTAACAACTAGCATCGACCAATGAATTACGACATCTGACTGCCAAGTGGTACTCACAGAACCAATGTCAGTGTATGCACGCGAAGGATCGCAGTTCTCTTGGAATGATCCATCGCAACTGGCAATTCAATTTTCGTGAGATCACTGTCACTGTCTTGTGCTCTGGCTCACTTGTCTGGCCAGAGGCCTGTGTTGCTAAGATGAAAAGAAAAAAAATACTATCAAGTTGGTACCCACCGTGAATTGTCCAGCTGTTGGAAGGTCCGGTTGATGGGTTTGTATCCCAAAACTGCATACGCGCTTCCTCAGGCTACCACTCAACAGGCTTACTCAGACTACAGACCTGCGTTTGCAACAAAAGCCCCTATCGCGGGGCATTAATCTCTACTTGGAGTTCCCTTAAATCCGTAGTACTTACTCCTGGACTCTCAGTACAGCATGTGTTAACAGAACCAGAGGTATGGCAGGATGTTGTCCCACTCGTCGAGCACCCTGAGGAAATACTTGTGTCCCTCTTGAAGAGACTTGTGTATTCGGCGGGTGACTGTAGAGGTGACGCGGAAGTGAAAGAGAACCAAGTACTCAGTATGGCGATGCAAACGGCCAGCATCTTGCGATAGCCTTTGGTTTATGCTGGGAGGAGATGAGCTCAAATTGTCGATGAGCAGATGTACTGACCTCGATCTCTCGAGGGCGACGAGAACTGAGGTATACGAATAGGTGGTAGAAAGTATTTATATGTCCTACACTGACAGCGATTTCGATCATAATGATGGGAAGACAAAACACAAATTCAGATGGCGGTTCAATGCCTATTGTCGTGGCAATGGGTATCAAGTCTTGGCCCACGTTTGATATCCTAACAGAGCCTACCAGATATCATGAGAAGTGTGGTGCTATCTGCCGTTCCAGGTGTAGTCCACGGTAAAGCATAATTTGAGAAATCGAAATCATGTTGTCGAAGATGATACAGCGTGCAAAACTTTCCCAAGCATCAGTTCTTTCTGGAATGTTAACATCAGGTGTTCATGCAAACATGCTGCCCTGGTTCACAGGCGCTCGTACACTTACTTCTTTTCCAGAAGTATGACGCATCCGTTTACACCTTATCTTGTCAGAGAATGTATGTTGAATTCACATGTCATGCGATATGGGAAGTACTGTTGCCAACGCCACTGATCAAATGGTTTCTAGTATTTTTCCGTATCTTTGTCCGACGAATCATACGGACGACGTCTAATCATGCTGAAAAGATCTTCCTATAAACTTTTGACGTGTCGATCGGATGAGTGAACGAGGGACTGAGAGGCTGCACGATCCTTGTGATCCATGGCTCTTAAACTCACAGCAGAAATCCAATTCAAGTTCCCTCACTTTGCGAAGAGCCTTAGAGAATTCATGAACCCGGACAACAGTGACCTGCCTAATGGAACAGCTTCATTTGTGCCCAGGTCTCTAGAAGTGACTCTATTTGTTTTGCTTGTATTGCCATGCTGCTGATCGATGTCTATAGCAGTACAAACTCATCATCGGTAGATCTTTTGTGCTACTAACAGACTCGGTTTCTTTAAATAGAGACTTCATATGGAAGATTCTTCGGGCAAATTTATCTGGAACGTCCAGAGTAATCCAGTATCGTGAAGGATATCGGTAACGAACAGCAATGAGGTCACGATTTTATATGGACAGCTTTGGAGAAGATGGATGAATCATAATCAGAGTTCAGGCTCATTTTCAGCTTCAGGCTCCAAAGTAGGGTTTGACCACTGTTCTGCTGGAACATAACTTTGAGGAATCGACACTGCTGTCTGCGAATGTGCATTAGACGGCAACTGAAACCCAAACGTGGAGGCAAAGCGTGGGTTGATGTGAGGTTGCACAAACGTGGAGGGGATTGCATATGATACCTGTTGGTTGGGGAACATATAGAATTGATGATCTTGTAAATATCCTGATGAGGGGCCATCCCGACCCCAGGAATGACTGATGTTTGGAGGAAGGTAAAATTCGGGACCATTTTGCGGCAGAAAAGAGGGAAGAGATTCCTGGGGTGACCGAGGATCATAAGCTTCGAAAATTGGATCAGGAGCACTAGCTAGATGGTGCTGGTGACGTTCCCTGAAGGATGCTTGGGAGTGATCATGGAGCTGATTCCCTCTCCCTCGGCTTCTTCTTCCACGGCCGCGGCTCTCGCTTGAATGGAGTGAGCTTCTCACATTGCGTCGTCCAGAACTTTCACCTGTTCGCACACTGTGATCTGTCGATAGAAGACCAGAATATAGGTCGTCATATGGCTCGGGTTTCGATCGAAGTAGACCAACATCGTGATGATCATAAGGACTGTGTTCGTCGAAAGCGCTTCTGTTCAACATGAAATCTGCTGTCATATCCTGGTCGCGCATCTGTGATGGTGCCAAATGCCTCGAAGAAAATACAGAGTTTGAACGCTCCCTTCCTCGTCTATTTTGATCAGTGGAGGAGGTCAGCAAGGGCCGTGGGCATACCTATGCTTGAAGCGGCTACGATGCACGGCCTCTGCTTCGTCGTCAGAAAATTCTATTTCATCCTCTCCTGGTTCTTCATCGTGCACATTACTGGCATCGCTACCTTTAAGCTGTCTGAGCTGGTGAACAAAGATGAAGTGGCTTCGCCCCGGCACATGGAATACTTTGCGTCCAACTTGAACTTTTTCTGGGTCAAGCGGATATTGCTGATTGAATTTGATTTGGTACAATGGCTCAGAAGTTGGTCCAAAGGTTTCGTATATCTGGCTAATAATGCATAAACGACCAGGATAGAACCAGGGATTAAAACGCACATAACCCAAAACTTTTCGATCCTCGAAGACAAGCAATGTCCCAGAGTCGAGCGCTCTCTCAGATGCTCTATTAGCAGATTTTGATGGTAAACCTTTGACAATTACAATGTCCCCAACGACAGACAACACCTCCCCAACCTTCTCTAGCACTTCGTCCATTCCAATTGCTTCCAGGTCAGGGATGACTATAGGTACATCCACTACTTCATTTTTCGTCTGGAGGTATGTTGTGGCTCCAGAAGTAGTCTCCCCATATTCATCGTCATCATAAGTAGGTAATGTATTCTGGAGCGTTGGAATTTGTGATTTCATCTCTGACTCTGACTCGGAGTCAGAAGAGTCAGGTTCAGAGCTCAGTTCTGCAGAAGGGCTTTACAAGAGAGAGAGATGTGTCAAGTTAAAGCATAATGAGAATTTCAACATACATGGGTTTCTCAGCATCGCTCTCCTCGTCTTTCAAAATAGTCAGATCCTTCTCGATTTCTTCACTCTCATCACCAGAGCTTGCAATATCATCTTTATCATTTTGAGCAAGAGTTGGTGTTTCATGTTGAGTACCTATGGTTTCCACAAGTTCGCAGATCAGAAGGAGGTCCTGTGGTAATTGCTGAGGTGCTGTGAAGATGGACATCGCATAAGAGTGAATTTTCACTTTACACTGTTTGATTGCCGGATCACCGGATCAATAAGTAAAAGTGTTCGGCGACGTGGTCGCGTTCAGACATGTCCAGCCTCCTCCAGTGTCGGTCATTTCCATTGCGCTGCTATTCAACACAGCTTCCAGTCAAACCCTCGATAAAGTATATTGCCGAGTTGAGGAAACACACTGAGGTTCCTATATCAAAAGCACGCGAGGCCCTCTCTGCAACTAACAATGACCTCGGTGCCGCATTGAAGTGGCTGGAAAGGGACCTGATTACCACTGGTACCATGAAAGCCGCGAAAGTACAGGGAAGGATCACTACACAAGGTCTTGTTAGTGTCTCCATCCTGTCAAGTGGAGTTGGCGTAACGACTGGGTCGGGCTATGGAGGGATCCAGGCTGCAATGGTTGAGCTGAACTGTGAAACCGATTTTGTAGGACGTAATGAGCTTTTTGGGCGTCTTGCAGCAGACATTGCACACACTGCAGCATTCAATGCTGATGCGACAGGCTCAGGGGCCACATTCCAACGGTACTCACTCGAGTTCCTCCAGGACGCGCCTCTGCTTTCCAAGACCAACCCTACTGCAGTGCCGTCTGGTACCATCGGAACCGCCATCCGAGATGCAATAGCTAAGCTAGGAGAGAACATCACATTGCGCCGAGCCGTCAGTGTTTCTAGAAATCCACCACCGCAAACTGACCGCGGGTTTCGACTCTCCTCTTATGTTCATGGCTCTATCAGGGACTTTACCCAGGGTCGTATCGGTTCCCTAACATTACTCGGTTTGAAGTCTCGGAAACTCCCTGAACTCATTGTTTCCGAAACTTTTCGAGAGGACTTGGGTCGACTAGAGCGCGGAATTGCACGACAGGTTGCGGGATTCGAAACGCATGGGATTAAGGGTGAAGGGGAAGGGGCACTTTACAACCAGCCCTTCACGATGCTGGGCGGTGATTTTTCAGATATACCTGTGCATGAAGCTCTTGTCGGATGGTCGCAACAGAAGGGATTGATTTCACCATCCTCGACAGATGAGGGCGTTGCCGTGTTAGGCTTTGAAAAATGGATAGTAGGGGAGCAAATTACTGCGGGCTTGCATTCTGAGGCTTAAAAGCCACAGAATTGTCCTTTTGGTATTAATGCTTTAGGAAAAAAGTGTATACCAAACATCTAATCTCTATCTAGATTATTAAGTACATTGTATACAGTGATCTATTCTTCGTGTACATGCACGCGCTCGATGTACGGCAGTCCATGTTCCCATCCAATGGTGTAAACAGTTGGGTTGTCCTTCACGCAGAGAGTACTGGAAAGTTGTCAAGTCGTTGCAGGAGTGGATTACTAAAATCTTACGCATCTAAATTATAGAGTTAGTGATGTAGTGATGTAGTGTACTACGAGGAAGTCTTTGACGTACATTGAATTCCAACGAACTGATAATAGGTTCCAACTCTCTAAAGAATCGAGACTCAAAAGGGACTGAATAGAAAATGCAAAAACGTACAGTAAGAATATGCCACCAGGAGTGTCCTGCAGACATGTCAGACTCACATAACAACTTTATGATTGCACTAACTGACTGCACTAACCTTCGAGGAAAAACGCAAAAGGCCAACCAATTGACAATTTTCTGAGTATTAGAAAATCACAGAAGATGTTATCCACATTCCATATGAAGAACCCAAATCCAAAAAGCAAGGCACCAGTACTAAAAAGTTTCGTAATTTTCTCCTTCGCCACGATGGGTATCTGCTTAGTGGTCTCTGACCATCGGAGAAGGTATATGAGCCGCCCAGCTGCAATGAATATGATCATTGCGAAAACGATCTGATGGTATATCGGATTCCGATAGACGTAGCTAGCATCAAGGTTGAGATTAATGTTGATTAATATTGTATATTGATAGAAGGGACGTACTAGCTCCAGGTGAAGAGAATATCAAATAGCAGAAGGACAGCGATTAGGATTTTGCTCCGCCGTGACTGAAGTCCATAGCCTGGTTTATCATCAAAGACAATGAACAGACTGATAGAGCCAACGTATATCATTGGAAGCTCATCGGCCAGCTGTGCTTCATAGAGAAGGGTAGCATGGAATAAAAAGCTCCCAATACCGACCAATACAATACCCTAAATCATCGAGGGTCAGTGATTGAACGAGCCAGACGCACTTTAGCTACTGACCAGGTACCCGAGGGCATATCGTTTTGGCAATGATTGCTTTATGACACTCAGATAACCGACCACGGATACCACTATGGTATACAAGTTGGATACTGAGTTGGCCATCTCTGCGATGTAAGGCGAGAACTGGTGGTTCGCCTACCGTGAAGCAAGTAAGTAGACTTATGGGAAAGGCAATTAAGAACTGCGCACCTCGCACCAATCTAGTGTAGCAGTGACCGGGCCATAGATACCAGTCTTACTGAGCCATGGTGCGACCGTAGAGAAACCAGGCATGTTTATGGGAGATTAAGGTGGGAAGAATTGGAGGATTCACTGCTCTTATTTAAACACATGGGATATTCAATCTTTGGCTCAACCATCAGGCCCGGGAATTCCGCGTGGTGAAATCGGCACCAAAATTCATGAGCTTGATCAATCCGATCGAGCTAGTAAGCAGGCCGAGATCAATGTAGTCGGATGCTGAGGACCATTTTTTATCAACGCCCAAGTGCCATGTGACTTATAGTGACTTATACACAGTAGACCCGGGTGATTAGGTGACTCAGTCTCTTAATAAGGTGAAGTAAGACAACAAGCCAATATCAGAAAGATATATAACATTGAAGAAAGGGATAGTTGTCATGTTCCAATAGCTAAGTGGTTATAGCATGCGATTGCAGATCGCGGGGTCGGGTGTTCGAATCACCCTTGGAACTATTTTTACTCACAATGAGTCAAAAGTTTCAACGGTGATTCGAACACCCGACCTCTGATCCACACACGTTTCGACCTCTTTTGGAAGCGGCCACAACGCCATGCGCAAAGTCTACAGTACACTCTTTCGCCATGTCCGCAATTCTGTGAGGCATAGATCCCAACGTTCATATTCAGTCGAGTCTACCGAGCCGACTGTAAAGATCACAACTCTTCCAAACAACATCCGTGTTGCAACAGAGGCAACGCTGGGTCATTTTTCTTCAGTTGGTCTTTATGTCGATGGAGGTTCGCGTTATGAATGGTCGGAAATTTCAGGAGTCAGTCATTTCTTGGATAGGATGGCTTTCAAGGTTTGCTTTTTTATATGACAAGCTTTGTGTCATTCTAAATTGTATGTATCAGAGTACACGAACTCGGACCAATGAAGAGATGTCTACTGCAGTACATTCCCTGGGAGGGCAGATTATGTGCTCGTCCTCTCGAGAGTCTATCATGTATCAGTCATCCCACTTCCACCAAGCAACACCCCTTGCTCTTTCACTCATCTCCGACACTGTTCTCGATCCCTCATTCCATCCTGAAGAGATAGAGGCCCAAAGAGATGCTGCATTTTATGAAGTCAGAGAGATTCAAAGCAAACCGGACATGATTCTTCCTGAAATTCTTCACTACGTCGCCTACGGAGAGAAGGGACTGGGAAATTCATTGCTTTGCCCCGAGGACCGCATCAATCAAATTGACAAGTTCGCCCTTCGCAAGGGCATGAAAGAATGGTACAGACCGGAACGCATGGTGATAGCGGGGGCTGGTATGCAGCATGAAGAGCTTGTCGAATTTGCAGACCGATATTTTTCATCACTGAAATCTACTGGCACAGCTCCATTTGCAAGCTCCCGTACCATCGCCAATTCTTCAATCCCTACACACCTTCTCAATACTCCAACCCCCTCTGTCACCAAGTCCCTCACACGAGCTGCCTCTTATTTGTTTCCAAAAGTCATTTCATCTCCCGCGATTCCGAAAAGTCCTACCTCTACATATACAGGTGGACATCGTTTCGTGCATGATCCCCAAGCCGAGTTTAATCACCTTTATGTGGCTTTCGAGGGTGTAGGCATCCATGATGATGATGTTTACGCAATCGCAGTTATGCAAGTACTCCTTGGTGGCGGTGGTAGTTTTTCTGCAGGTACGTTTGGATAACGTGTAATTCGTATGGCTCTTCACACTCTTCTAGGCGGACCTGGAAAAGGAATGTACTCACGGCTTTATACCCACATCCTCAACTACTATCCGCAAATCGACCATTGCGCATCTTTCCATCACATCTATACCGACTCATCGCTTTTTGGCCTTTTTGCTTCTTTTGTCCCTGCTGCTTCCGGTCTCAGGAATGGTAATACACCAGGACAGATACTTCCTCATCTTGTGCATCAACTTAGTCTTTTACTCTACACTAACATTTCCACGACCGAACTTAACAGGGCCAAGAATCAGCTCAAGTCAAGTCTGATGATGGCTCTAGAGAGTCGTACTGTTGCGGTCGAAGACCTTGGTAGACAGGTAAGTTGATTGCTTCTCATCAACACTTGAAAATCATTAATGGTGGATAGATTCTCGTTCATGGACGCAGAGTTCCCATATTAGAAATGACAGAAAAAATTGACCAGGTTGACAATAGTGCTATTCATCGTGTTGCTGCGAGGGTCTTTGGTCCTGAGTCCGGTAGCAAACCAACTCTTGTCTGCATGGGTCATGAGGATGCCGGCGATTTCCATGAAGTCTTCAGCAAGTACGGGCTTGCAGCGGGCAAATAGATACTCGAATGGTGTATAGTTATCTTACAGTACGTTTTAATAGATAAAACAAGCCCAATCATTACCCTATTTTGCTCTCAGCTATACAAGTTGTTCATCACATGGTCTCTCCGAGGTGAATTCAAGGAGAGTAATGGTACAGGTACCTCCAGGATTAATACACAGAAAAAGAGAAATAAGAGTGATGCGTCAATCAGGTATCTTCAGCTTGCGCCATTGTGAAGCACGAGTTGTAGCGAGAAAAATTTGCGAGTCAGGCTGATTGTCCATCCATGCACCTTGCTGTTGAGGAATCAAATTAGTGATCTGTTCAATCAAGGTTAAAACTGAAATTGAATGGCTAGAATCGAGGGAATATACCAAGAAACGACTGCCAACATCAATCGCCCCAGGTTTTGCTCCTTCAGATAGGGTCAGAGTCAAAACATCCCAAACCGTGAGCTGAGCGTGTCGATGAGCGGGGCGTCGGTATGTTCGTGAATCCTTCACTATGATAACCCTGAAGCTGCGGATATCTCTAGGGGGACACGTCGCCTTCCATAACGTCAATTCAAAAGTAAGATGTGAACGAATAATTCAAATTTACCTCGAGCTCTCGAGTGATTTCCTCTCCAGCATGCTCACATTCGGTCTTCAGACACTGCCGAATATGTCTCGCGAGCCAACCTGCATCTTGAGCACTGATTTGACTTAACATTTCTATTGCTTCCTCATGATCCTCCAATTGATCGTACAGGCTCTCGATATGATCTGGTGGTTCGTCTGATCAATGACCATGAGTTTGCTTTATTCTTTCATTGTCTTCACAAGGCAAACAGTAGACGCACCATTCTGGCGTGGATGAAATTGATTTCCTGCTCGACGTTCTAGCCTGTCAATGTACGATTCATATCGGGATACCTTCTTTTCAAATTGGGTGCGGAGTTTGGAAGCTTCCCAATCGCGTTTCTTCTGCAAGACATTATGGGGATACGTACGTTGCTTGGATCTCGGAAAGATTTACCTTCCATTCTTCATTTATCCTCATCTCTTCAACTTCACCTCTGGGTCCTTCTCTTCGCTTTCGTCCATCTTCATCCGTAATAAATTCGATGAAGGCAATTGCATGCGTCTTGATAAGAACCAGGCTCAGTAACATTTGATCTGATTGATATGCAAATAATTACTTTGATCACCATTACGTCCATAGCCGCAATTGAACCACCATCTGGCGTCAGACTATGCATTGTGAAAATGCAAGGCCCTCTAACAAAACCGAGTTTCGCATCCCAAGGAAGCAAATGAGAAGAGTTGCCGCTGAGGATCAGTTTTACAGAATTATAAGCATCTAAAATTTCTTGCGGCTCTTTGCGTTCTGAATCGATCTAACAACTTCGTTCAATCTCACTTTCTCAGTATTTGAGTAAAGTTCCTACCCTTACACCAGCAACACCAATCTTCCTTCCTATCCGAATGATACCCCTTTTAACGGCCCTCGACATAGGTGCATCAATTTTCGCTCTTAGACGATACCATCCGTCAGTAACCTCAAGTTCCGAATACACAATACCTCGATGGTCTTCTTGTTTGAATATGTAGGACACACACAGAGCCAGAGGTTGTGCGGCGGCTACATCTTGTGCGGCGATCAATCGCAGTGCAGGCCTTCTCGCTTGATTAAGTTCTCGTTCATATCTGTGATTTCTGATCAGACAGTAACAGGAGAGTCAATAGCCAAGGTACTGACCGATATAATAATTGTCGTTTGACTTCTGTCCAACACCATCGCTTGGTTCTTGACTCACTCTCACTATCTGGATCTAAAGCAACCATCCCAGCCAACTTCCAGAGTATCAGACTCCAGTGATTATCGATCCATGCTTTAGTAATCAATGTGCAGCCCAAGTCATGGAGTTCTTGAAAGGCAACTTTGGGACCCCACTGGGCAGGAGGATCTGTTTGAGCCGGAGGCAAGGTTGATGCAGTGTAGAAGGAATAATAAGCAGCATCATTAGGAGTTCTTATTTGCCGGAGCTCTTGTATGTTTCTTTATATGCATTCAGAATTCGCGCTGTGACTATCCAGGATTGATTACCCACATATTCATGTACTCAAAATCTTCCTGGTCAAATTGTTGAGGGAGTAATCCCGACTCAGCGAGTGTTTTTCGGTCTGCTGGAGGTCCTGAAATAGACGAGTCGATATTTGTCGGGCAAAGGGCATTATAGAAGACCTACGAAGATTGAAGAAGGATTTGAACAACTTGGCTTCTGGGCGCCGTGAAGGATCATAGAAGGACATTGTAGAGGTATGGGTAACAGAGCGTGCGCTTCCCTTGGGTATTGAGGCTTGAAGTTTTGCCCATCCAGGTTCCCCAGGTCGCATTCCAGGTTTGAAAGGTGTAATAAAAGGCGCAGGAGTCGTGCGTTGTGTGCTTGGAGGAGCCCGGGCAGGGGTTTGAAAGCTCGATAGTTTCGAGACAAAGAGGTTGGGCCTGAGGGGCGTTGAGGGTATTGTTGGATCATGAGATGACATACTGGTTGCAGGGGCAAAGTCCTTCACAGGCGAACTCATAAATTTGGACTTTGGAGTATTTCTGAGCAAGGGCGACCTGAAAGGCTTCTGTTTCACTCTGAGCTGATCAATGGCTTGGGGTTGTTTTCCCGGAACTAATGGTCTTGGGAACCCAGTTGGTGTTGGAGTGCTGGGTGTCTGAGGTCGATTATCCAGGGCTTGGAGAGCAGGACGATGAAAAACAGGCTCTGCATTAGTCTGGGCCTGAGTCGCGAATTGGTCCTTGGTCCTAGCCAAAGGGTTGACGTTTTCAGACTCATCGTCCCAGATCTCCTTCAGTCGTGCTTGTGCTTGGGCGAGCGCAGCTGCAGAAGGCGCAAGAGTAGTCTTTGACCGAAGGCTTACAAAACCAGGTGAGGGGGTTGAAGCAGAGACCAGTGTGGCAGTTTGGAAGCCCGCAGGATTAGACCATGCCTCATGGTCTTGTTTACCGGATGATAGAGCCCATGTTTGAGGTTGATGCATTTTGCTTGATGAGGCCAAGGCAAAACCAGAACCTGGCAACAGGGAGGTGGTAAACGGATTTTCCGGGTCATCTGTGATATCTGGATTTCTCGATGGTAAAAGCGCAATGGCCTTGGAAAAGCCAGGGCCTGGCTGTACATTGTCACAATCTGGTGATGAAAGGCGGGGTTTCTTGTGCACAGGAGAGCTGGGTGGTGTTTGTTCTGGAATACATTAGCAAGCAGGAGTGTTGGGAGATCAGGATGGACACACCGTATGGCCGCATGCGAAGGATGGCAAACAAGGCCAGGGACACGCGCACGTCACGTGGATGTATGTGGAAGAGAAATGAGGAGTATTCCGAGGAGGATCAATGCCGGAATAGAATTAGTTTACAGCAAATGTTTCCAGGTCTGACACATCTAAATACAAATTTGTCTTTGTCTCTGCACACATAGGTTTCCTCATCAAGTCCCTTCTGGCCCTCCTCAAGCACGACGTCCAGCGTGCTTTCAACTCTCCTCTAGTCTCGCCTGGACTCATGAACGGAACAACAGCGAGCCACTCCGCATCTTCGTCCACCAAACCTGCCAGACCCCCACCCCCGGGTCCTACTCCTCCTGTGCCTGCTTCTGCTCCTCCCGTGCCTCCGACAACCACTCAGTCCCCCGTTCGACCTCCAGCTACACCTCAACCAGCTCCCGCCCCGGTCAACGGGACTCAAACCACTAAGAAGAAACGGAATGAACCTCCCGTTGATCCTGTCACAATGTACGAAAGCGTCAAGAACCGCATAGCTGCTCTGGAAGAGGAGGAGGTCCTTGAGGAGGAGGAGGAAAGACGGTTTGGTGCTTTACTCGCCTTCTTTCTCTGCCTCATTGTCTGACAATCGACATACCCACAGCCGAGGAGGCCCAGAAATCTATCAAGGGCATGGAAGAGAACGCCATTCACGCCAAGTACTTCGAGCTGGTCAGAAACTTAGTCTTTATAAAATCTCATATATTAAGGAGGTGCAATCCAGTTTGCAGAGTTCAAACGTGCCGAGCGAGATCATGCGAAAGAGAAACAGAAACTAGCCAAGGACAAAGACGCAGGTACGAGGCAACCGGCCATTATGACCAATCTACCCCATCTCTGTCCTAGCGAAATCACAATTAACCAAGGCGAACCAGAGCAAAGCCAAGATCGAGAGTTTAGCTCGCGAATTACAAAAGGTACGGCTGATATGTTTTCATTCCTTGAATTTACTTTTATCCGGCATCTAGGAGAATAAGCGTTTACGAGTGTGTACACATCAATCATCCTCTCGATTTCTACTTATGCTATCCAGGAGGACACCAAGACCCTCAAACAAGAGTATGATGACTCACAGAGCGAAGTACGCCATCTTCCCGATTCTCCTTGTTTCATTTTCTTTCATCTACTTGTATAGCTGTCGCAATTACGGAATAATCTCGCGAAACAAGACACCAAAGCTAAACTCCAGGACAATAAATATCGTGAGATGCCCGACATCGTCATCAGAGTTATATGTCGTTACCGCGCCGAGCTTTTCTTCAAGATCTCTCGCAAGACCAAATTTTCTCGCTTGTTCAGTACATTTACAGAGCGGATGGGGGAGCCAGGCAAGAAGGTCGATGACTCTAGCACCATTGCCAGAGTCGAAGCGACGAAGGAAGCAAGCTCTGCAAGCAAGCCCAATCTCCAGTTCATTTTCACACATAATGGACGGTCACTCGACGATGAGCAGACGCCTGAAGGCGTGAACATGGAAGACAAGGATGAGATTCTGGCTGTTGAACTGATGGACCTCACTGAGAATGCTGAGGATGTCGAGGAATGGGTGCGTGAAGTCAAGCCCTCATTCCATCCGTCTCCAAAACAGAACATCAAACCCAAATTATCGTTGTTGACACACAGGAAGAGCACCTTGAACCTCAACAGGAGCGACTCAAAAAAAGTTGGAGTGAGGATCCACAAGAGTGAGCCCAATAATAAACTTTTCCTTCTGTGACTGATGTCCATCAGGGCGAAGAAAACGTTGGAGGACATATTCGACGGGGTGTGAGTTCTCCCGAAAATTCTCGATTATTCGTCCTTACTGGATCTTAGTGTCCGAGAGCGACTGAAAGATGTCCTCCGCCAGTACGAACTACGAGAACGACATTTTGAATGTCTTATCCGATCGAAAGAGCTTGAAGTTCTTCTATCTCGAGCGCGCGCGGCAGAATCCAAAGAGCTGCTCGAAGTCGAGCGGAATCGGGCAGAAAAGCTAGAAGAAGAGGTGGGCATCTCCACTCTCCCTTGATTGTCTCTTTGCATTGTGTTTTTGCTTAACTTGTCTTTTTTTTTTCATCCTCCCTCCTGTTTATTTTCACCTCTTCCGCCGACCTTTACTTTACGTTGACGACAAGAAGGTCCAGCAACTCAAGAAGGAAGTGGAAGATGTGCAAGGTGACAAGAACATCATCATTGATAAACTTTTGACCTGTTGTAAAGAAGTCAGTACAGTTTCTTCCTTCACTTCCACCAAGACAACCATCTCAATGGAGTCTGGCCCACCTTGGGCGTAGTTAAAACAAAAGCCTACTGCAGACAGAGCTCAACGGCAATTTGCAGCATTCAAAGAAGAACTGGAGAAACTAGAAAAAAAGATACCGAGAGTTAAGATCAATGATGGGGCTGGGTAGGTGTTATTGATAGGAAAGAAATACATGATTCTGTTACCCTCGGATGACTTGAGCACAAATTTTGACGAAAGTGAAAACAGTGATAATGCATTAAAACATACAAGAATCCGCCAGATTGTAGCGTTTCAGCCATTACTACAATTTATCCGAATGTCCACTCCAAGTCCGCTGTCTAACAGTAGTCCAGATGAAAAAGAATTCAAAGTATCTAGATCAATGCATCCAGGTCCTCTAGAGATTTCACGTGGCCCGATTTCGTGAATGTCTTCCCCTTGAAAGCCTGAAGGTTCTCTCCACTATAAGTAACGAGAGGTGAGAGCTCAATAGTGACCTCATCACTGATAGTAGCTCCAGCCTCTTCTAAGAAACGTCGGTGCTGGGCGAGCAAGTCACGTCGACTGGTATCAGGATCATCCGAGCCAGTACCAGGAGCGTTCTTAAGAGGACTGAATTCCTCACACCTCTCAACCTCCAGAACGGCAAAGCGTTGTGTCAAAGGAAACACGTCGAAAATGAACATCTCGAGCTTCATGCCGTTTGGTTTTTCGGGTTTGACTATCTGACCTGACTCTAGATCAACATAAGGAATCTTTTTGCGGGCAATGTGAGGTATGAGTTGGTCTTCGAAACTTTCCCCACGTTTCAGAAATTCAGTGGTATAAAAATGGTTGCCTATGTTGCCAGCTCGGAAGGCGAGTTCGCCGGTTTCTGGGTCTCGTCGTTCAGCTTGTTCTTTTGAGATTTCGGAGTACTCAACAACTCCGTAATGATTGCCACGAAGGGCAATGACACCGACAGACTCTGAAGGCGAAGTCTTAGGGACTACCTTGGCAGCACAGTCCGCCCGTTTCTGGATACCATAACCAAGGAATATGGGATCCGCCACGCGGACCAGGCAGTTGTCAACACAGTATGCATGGACATATAGGATACCGCGTTTCTGAAGGTCGTAGAGAACGGAACTGGAATTATCTGGAGACAAGGGAGCACGGATGGCAGCATATACTCCACCATTCCCGTCAGGAGCAACAGCAACACGAGAAGATGTTTCCAGGAGAACTTTGCCATCCATCGTCAAACAGGGAAGTGTACCTGTCCAACCATGATGAACAGGAGTAGATCTCAGACTGAGGAACTACAAACCTTGTTCAAAGAATATGACATTGGTTGGAGCCAAGCCAAAGTAAGAGTTTTGTTTGAAAAACTCTTCGGTGTCATGACGAGTTGGACCACTCGTCATGATATACCAAGGTATTATCACAGTCCCAGCAGGCCTGTGAAATTCTTGCTCTGCAAGGCGCTGAAGGCGAGCGATGCGCTCGGCCTGATACTGGAATAGAGATTTATGAGATGGAAGGCCAATATCATAACACCCCTTCGGCGCACTGCTTCCCAGGCGAGTTCCTTGACCACCAGCCAAAAGCAAAACGCCAACTTGGCTATCAGAGATGGATTTGAGACCGATCCTGGACCATTCCTGTTTCTTTTCAGGACTACCAACAACAGAATCAGTCGCGTCCTCGGGAATTGGCTTGATACCCTCAATTTGAGCCGTTGGATCACTTAAGAGGGCCTCTTCGGCTGTAGCTTTTTTGTACATGCGATTGACACGTTCAATATCAAGAGCCTCGAGCTGGCTGGCAAAGGCTTTCTGAGTGATGAGATCGAGTTTAGACCAGAATTTCAGAAGATGGTCTTGGCCAGCGTCCTTGTAGCGAGCAGAAAGTTGGTCAATGGACATGATGAAGGTACGATGAAGGTGCGCGGTGGACGGTTGGCAGGGAGGCGATAATAAATAGGGCTCGGTACTTGCCGTCGATCTGCATTGACGACATGTGCTCGTTCCATCTCGACAAAAGACGGGCTGCTCACTTGCAACCACTGGTGCTGCGATTCCTCTTACAGTGAGGGTAAGATTAGCTATAACCTACCCTTGATTCTACTCTTACCTTTGAGTCAAGAGGTAGAGTGTACCCTCAAGGGTAGAACAAATTCTTCAAAGTATCTCAAATTAAATGTACTTTACTCTCAGAATAAAATATGTTCTTAAGAATAGAGTATGATATTTTAAGCCCACTAGAGATAAGGTTTAAAGTCCACAAAGTAGAGTATACTCTTAGGGGTTGTAACAAGGGTAGGGGTAGAGACGCTGGTCTATCGTATGATTACCCTTGGTAGGCTCTCCTCAACAGGATGTAATCTACATAATTCATATCTTTCTGTAGGAGAGGGTCATTCTTGTACTAGAATATAATCCAAGTACCTTGTACTACAGGTTGTTTTCCGCCATTGATCTTGCTTGTCTCTATCATATCAAGCATATATCTGGCGGCTGTGTAACAAGCCTGGTCTAGTAGCACCCTTTCCCAGCAGAAAAAATTCTTCGATGAAATTCTGATGAGCCAGACTATTCGAGATAACATTAAGTATATTATACTCTGGTGATGATTTTTCACAAAAGCAAAGACAGCTAACTACAAATCAAGTAACAGAGCATTCCAACATGAAATGGGTAAGATATGACCAGCCTTGCTTTCTAAGTCTTTGTGTGCAGGTGACTGGTCAGACAATGTACTGGACCCAATCGGATTATATCGTTTATCTGGGGTCGCACTATGGGCCAGCCCCGAGCAACCTTTCTTTGCCTGGGCCGAACTGCACTTGCTCTCGACTGATTTGGAAATAACCAAATAAGGGAAAGCTTCGGCGGGATGTGGAGCATCTGATCCTATAATGGAAGTACGCCTCGCTTTAAGTTCATTCTTCCTGGCAAGGGTCCCTCTGGCAGGCACCTGGTTTGTTGTACGAACGTTAGTCCACAAGTCTATATAAGGGCACTTTGGCTGATAGGACAATTCTTCCACAACTTCCCTCCTTTAGTTTTTCTCTTCAAACATTCTTCGCATTTTTCGATAAATGATCCGCCTTACTGGGTTGCGCACCCTTTTGAGTGCCATGGTTGGCCTCTCCGTTGTGAATTCTGTTCTAGGCTGGGGATTTCCGTATGGTCAGGAGAAGGTGCGAGGTGTCAACCTTGGAGGCTGGCTCGTCCTCGAGGTGGGTATTTGCCTGTTTCAAAATCCATCCCATGAAGTTCACCCGCGCTTATCAGCCGTGGATTACTCCCACTATCTTTGACAACACGGGCGATGACCGCGTTGTTGACGAATGGACATTCGGCCAATACGTTGACAACTCAACGGCCCATAGTGTTCTGAAACAGCACTGGGACACCTGGATTACTGAAAATGACTTCGCACAAATTGCTGCCGTTGGGTAAGTGTGAAGCTCTCGGATATCCTAACAGCTAATTTGCGTCTGGTAAGCTTGAATCACGTCAGATTGCCGATTGGGTATTGGGCATTCGAAACCAGTCACGGCGAACCCTACCACAGTGGTCAACTCCCTTATATGGAAAAGGCGTTTGAGTGGGCTGCCAAGTATAACTTAAAAGTCATCATTGACTTACATGGTGAGTCGCTACCTGGGTTCGGATTTGATTTTGCATGATTATCTGTCCGGTGTCAAGGTGCCCCTGGCAGTCAGAACGGGTCGGTAATCTATATTTTATGGGTGTTTGTAGTTTGCACTAAAACGGATGATTTTGCCAGCTTTGACAACTCTGGGCAGAGGTTACCTGCTCCGTGCGTGTTTTATGTTGTCATCATTTCATTCTTCAGCAACTTATTGCATATAGAACTTGGCAAAACAAACAGGAAAATATTGATCGCACGGAGGCCATCATTAGAAGAATTGCTTTGGAAGTCCAGGGCAGGACTGGCGTGACTTCTGTTATTGCCACACTTAATGAGTAAGAACGGGACTATGTTTGAGTCGCTTACGTTAAACCAACGGGCATTTTTAGGCCTGCCGGATTCGTTGGTGGAAATATGTTATCTGTAGTGAGGAAATACTGGGAATCAAGTTATTGGGACATTCGGTATGTCTGGTGAACATGCAGAGCTCTCTTTTTCGGCCTCATATGTTTGTACTAGACAAAGTTCAGATAACGTCGCTGTCATGATTCATGACGCATTCCAGCCCATCAGTTATTGGAGTGGTTTTATGCAACCGTCCGACGGATACGAAGGTGTTCTCCTCGATACTCATATCTACCAAGTTTTCTCAGATGACGTGAGTTGATTCGATTGTAAAGACTTTTGTCCAACTAGATTTTCCTAGGAAAATGGTTGGTCTGACAGTCAACATATTCAAGAAGCATGTAGTCGTGCTGATAGCCTCGCAACTGCGCCGTTGTGGACCATTGTAGGAGAATGGTCACTCGCTGAAACTGACTGTGCGAGATACCTCAACGGACGAGGTGTTGGAGCCCGGTTTGATGGAAGCAAACAAGGCTCTTCACCTAAAGGATCGTGCGCTGGCAAGAGTGGCAGCGGTGCCCACTTCACCTCCCAATACAAGACTTTCCTACGCAAATTTTGGGAGGCACAAACAATCTCATATGAGAAGGGCCAGGGGTGGATCATGTGGACCTGGAAAGCTGAGAATGCCGATGATTGGTCGTACCAGGCTGGCTTGAAGTATGGCTGGATTCCCCAGGATCCTACCAAACACATCTATCCCCAAATCTGCAATTAAATATCTGATCCTGTCTGTTACAGGATTTAGACTCCAGTACTCTTCATATGATATATATTTGTGTGGGACAACACATTTCCCACTAAATTCACACTTGCGCCAACAAGTAGTGTACGAAATCAATGAGAATGTTCTATCCGTCACAAATTGTGATTGACTTTGATAACATCACAATGCTGTTCATCCGTCAAAACTCAGAGAAGTTTATAGTCACGTTGGCTAAGTGTATATAATGGAGGAAATATAATATGGATTAATTAAGGATCTGAACGGCCGTCGCGTACTTTCTTATAAGCACCAACAATTATATCATTCGCAGTGAGTGTGATTATGCTTGAAAAATGTCAGTTACACGAATGAGAATTCTGTGATTGCTTGACCTACGTATGAGGAGCTATGCGCATGAGATGAGCAGTTGAACCTTCAAAATAGAATGAAGTCAGCTCTAGATGATCTAATAGGGAAGTACCTACCCTTGTAGAGTCCTCGAACACCTTCTATCTTAGCAGTCTTCCATAGACAGTCTATAGGGTTTTTATACAAGGTTCCTCTTAACTTTCCGTCAGGGCCGATGACTGTTGGCTGATTATACATTCGCGTCAGGGTGGTATCGGTGGGTTGCATGGCCATCAACTAGCAATTACAAGTTATATGAAGCTGTCGCTCAATGAAAAGCATAGAAATGTACCACACATGCACCAGACACTGTGCTGCATAGAAAGAAAGTCCATATGCTGTCAGCGGGGAGAATTCCATTTTTAATTACGAGACTCTTGGCCAAGTTGTAACTGGGTAATTGGACTGAAGAGCCCATTGACGTTCGTAAAATTGCTGCGTCTATACCACGGACAAGACCACGAGGTCCTTCCGCTCGGAAGATGGTTGAGAGCGCATCCAAAGAACTTTTATAATGATGTTGTGTGCCAACGGGGAGAGCCGATGAATATGCCTATCTGATATGAGCGGTTCATTTGAGTCTGATGTCCTTCCATTTCTAACCTGCATCCGAGCCTTAATCAAAAAGAGAGGATTTCCCAACGAAGCTACACAAATAAGGATGTCGCCTCAACATATAAGAAACAGGGGCTCACCTCCGATGGCACCACTGAATGCACCTGCCAGCACCGACGTCAAGAGAAACTGTTCTTGAGTGTTCCAGCCAAGCTGGCTATTGAAACTTGTACGAAGTGGTTCATAGAAGCCTAAAACATCAGAGAATGAACAAGGACAAGTCTTTGGCTTCTTTTACCTAACCGAGATCCATTTAATAGAACCTTTACCAGGCATCAGACAAAGAAAAAGAGAATAGTAGTAGAGCATACTTGATAGATATACTGCATGGAACATGAAGGAAAAGGTTATGAAAGGTTGACAAGCAGCTCAAAGTATTGCTCACAGCAGGTCCTAGACCCCGTTGAATGCCTCGAATACCCTCGTTCCTCCATGTCTTAACCAGAACGTCGGCTGTATGCTTGTACACCTTCTTGCCACCATCCTTCGCCAGCTCGCCCTGCAGTTGTAGTCGCGTCTTGGCAACCTCTGCTGGATTAGAAACAGTAACCTAGAGACCAGGTTTGTGTATTTCAGTACACCTTATAGATGGGGTTAGCACATACAGCTGTGCAGGCCGCAGCTGCACCGCAGGTGAAGCCTTCCAGTGTGGAGAGGGAGCCGGGCCTGGAAGTGGTCATGTAGGTAGGCCTTGTTCACGTGATCAGATATACAGTTCGTTACTCTTGCTCTATAACATATGATCCAACTATTGCTTTGAGATCTCCAGGCCTCATACACTGAGAGCTCGCAAGGATTGTTGACACCTACGCATCAATGAATCAATATTTCGTTTTTATTCGCAGAATTGTTTCCCAAATACTGTCTAGTGTGGCATATCTTCTGAAGTTTTCGGCACTATCTATGGATGCCCTACATAACCTTTTGGTTTCATCAAAAACGCGGCGAAGGGTGACACATGTAGATGACTTGTAGATCTATAGGGCTCCACCCCCCCAATCTACGACTTTGTTGAGTTTTGCAGAAAGGAACTGTATTCAATGCGCAGTCCTAAATTCTAGGCCTAGTTATCATCCAGGACTATGTATGTCTCAATATCGGTACTGTGGGATCGTAAAAAATTATTCAGTAACATTCAAAGAATATCAATGTTCATGCAATATTTAAACATTACTTGTAAAAACACCTCAATTGTAATATTGACCTAGTTTATGGCAGGTACACCTTGTGAAAGTCCGAGGATAGGTATGTTAGCCTCTATCATAGCACTCTAGTCATAGTTACAGATAAATAAAAACACGTGCTAATCCCTGCGAAAAATCAATAAACGACGAGCAGCCTTCCCACATATCCACTGATAAATAACATCCAGATGCAGACTCGTGAGACTTGATTCTGGTGTGGCTGTCAACTACTGAGCCTCATGCAATGACCAATTACCTCAGTACACGCGGGGTTGTTCTGGTCGGTTTTCTCTCAATCACCCTCCCTGTGGTCTCACGCCTTGTTGCATCGCCGCTTGTTCTCCTTCTGCTTTCGCCTTTCATCTTCTTGGTCTTCGCCCTGGGATTTCTCGGCGTCGTAATCTTCCTTGACCATCATCTTGACTCTAGGAAACAGCATAGAACGGAGCATGTTTACCGAGCTGTATGCCCGTTCGCTTTCTCGACTCCTGCGGCATGGCAAGCGGTGCTCACGAGATCGCAGTGGTCTCAGACTCAAGCTCTTCCCCCTTTATACCCCCAGTCACCAAGTATATCGGTGGCATTAAACGACTTGCTGAATCAAGTTGTCAGAGACTTCGTTTGGTCCTGGTATAGCGACATATCGTCTTCCCCATCCTTCCCAATTGCAGTATCATCGCTCCTCCATGTGTCACTGACACGATTCCTGCTTCGAGCGTCCAGGATCGACTTTGCTACATTCGTTGTCCGACGCATTCTTCCCAAAGTCACGTCTCATATTGACCAATTTAGACAATCTGAAATAGCCTTGCATGGCACTGGACTAGAGCGCAAACTCACTCAGTCAGAAGAACTTGACCTCTTACTCGCTAGTAGATACGCAGGAAAGGGCATCTCTAAGCTTCATCCTGCCATTGATAACCTCTCTACGACCTTTACGAGACAGAATGAAGAAATGCACCTTCGGCAACTTGTGGATCGTGCGCTGCCTTTTCTTCTTCCTGAGATAGATGCAAGGAGTACGATTCTGAAAATCACCGTCAGAGAGATCCTTGCGTGCACTGTGCTCTACCCACTTCTGGATATGATTACTGATCCAGATTTCTGGAATCAAATGATTGATCAAGTTGTATGTATCCTAGAAAACTTATCTCATTTATTTGGCACTCATTTTCACCGTATTCCTAGGCTGGTGCTGCAATTCATCAGCAGTGAGCCTCATTCCACTTCGTCGTCTGAATCTGGATATCATGCCTTTCACTCTCAGGAAGTTGGTATCCAAAGTTCGAAACATCATAGAGGTGCAATATCCCAGATCCACCGTCAATCTTCATATCCACGAAGCACCTCCAACTTCGGAAAATATCACCATTCGAACAGATATTCACAAGTTTGACTCTTTTTTACGTAGCATTAACCGTTACTCTTCCCTTCTGGATGCAAGGAGATTGAAAAATGACATCTTGGGAGAGATCAGACGAACTCGTATGCTACTCGGTATGGTCCCTGTCCGTCGGTTACATACATATATGACAATGTCGCCTCACAGCGAATCACGAAAAGGATGACTGGATAAATGGTGAGAAGACAGAGGATGTCGTTGCTTTCTTGGACAGACTTTATACCGCCAAACGCAAAGTCGAGGAACGTATTGTCTCGCTTGGCGGCGGAGATGGGTCAAAACAGCCCCCATTCCAAGATACTTCAAGCAAGCAGAGGGTTTCCTTGCGCGATGTACTCAGGAATCCCAGCTCATTGTCTTACTTCATGGAGTTTATGGACCGTCGACGTCGCTCTCTACCTGTCCAGTTCTGGTTGACAGTAGAGAGCTTCAAGAACCCCCTAGAGATTGTGGATTCTGATTCATCCGGCTCGGATGATGACCTCCAAGATTTATTCATTTCACCAACTCTACAAGAGGATGTCGCCATGTTACATGATCTTTATTTTTCTGGCTCCGTCGTAGCGCCAACTCTCTCAACGATATCTAGAAAACATATTGATACAATCCAAGAATTTATGAGGGACCATGCCGACCATTCTCAAGCCGCCCAGCGTCGTGTTCGTCGTAGTGTCCTCCTCGCCCAACGTCAGATCGAAAAGGACATGGAACACGATTTTGAAAATTTTGAACGCTCAGATCTTTGGTTTCGCGTCCTGAGCGATGCCGACTTTTCGATCCCTGAGTCCAGGGATGCTGGTTGCTCACTCTCCCATTCGGTTCTCCCGATAATAAAATCTAATCCTCCATTTGATGGTATCCCAAGCCCCACCTTTCCACAACAAACAGCTAGCTCAGGCTCAGGCCACCGTCCACTCACTAACACTATTGATGTACTCATGTCATCCGAAACTGAAGCCGAATCCTCGCGGGCACCACTCTTCAATGATCCAGAGGATGAGTTACAACGTGCAGAAGAGAAGCGTATAGAAGCAATCCACGCTGCCTTGACAGATATCATGGCACTGGAAAATGAGGAATCAAGGTCATCTCTCTTTATGCCCTTGGGTACTGCAAAGTCTTCCAAGTCCGGAAGTCATGATAAGAGCAGGTGCAGGGCTGCTTTTGATGATTTAGAACTTGAAGACCCAGATACAGGAGATGAAGGAGGTTTGGAGAATTCGATCACAGAGGAGAGTCTCCCATATCGGCCAGCAAGTCCTGGGGACCTTCAACTCTCTTTTGAGATCACTCGGTTGAGTAACAAAATCATGCACCTGGAAACACAAGAAATGATGTTGGACAACCTGATCCGCAAGGCCGAGTTGACGGGAGAAACTCAAGAACTCAAACTTCTTGATAAATCCAGGTCGGCAGTCATTCGAGAGCTCAGGGAGTTGCGGTTCCGAAAGTTGCAATACGAACAACAAGAAAATGCGAATCGGCTTGTCTCTGATCGCACAAAGGTGTCAATCATTAGTTCAACCGTCAGTGAGGAGAATGGGAAATCTGTCGTGAGATATCTTGTTGAAGTCCAGCAGCTGGCTCCTGATGGCAATATCGTATCGGGTTGGGTGGTTGCTAGGAGATACAACGAATTCTTCAAAATGCATAATCGGTTGAGGGAGAAATATGTGATGGTGAAGAATTTAGATTTTCCTGGAAAGACGCTTGTAACAACACTTTCTGGAAGTTTTGTTGATATGAGAAAGGCAGCGCTAGAGAAATACCTCCAAGTTAGTATAACCATGCACAGCTCAGCTGCATATGACTTATGATTTGTTTATTTTTTTCAGAGTGTCATCGCTATCCCAATTGCCAGCGAAAGCAATGAGCTTCGGACCTTTCTCTCTCGTGATTCCCCTTTTGTTGCTGGCAGTCTAGATCGTCTACCGAAACCGCGTTCTGGTACAGATCTAGTCAAGAACGTATATCGTCATGTGACTGAGAGTATTGACGACATGTTTTTTGGTCCATCGATGCTGGACGTCATGATCCAACGCCTCACGCGGCAAGCAGCTGAGTTCGCAGGCATAGTGGGTTCTGGAAGTCATGATGAAAACCTTGTTGCACAAGCTTTGAATGCACCTGGTAAAAACGCTCCAGAAGCGACATTACTGAAAATTGCAAAGGACCTGAAATTACTTGAAGAAGAGACAACTGCGTTTACTGCACCGATTTGTGATTTCATTTTGGCTGTGTTTGAATTGAATAAGAACAATTGGCTGAGGAGACAAGCCACACTGATTATTCTTCAACAAGTTCTGGGTGGAACCATTGAAAGGTGTGGCAAATCTTGTTTTACAAAGGGGTCCTGGTGATGCTGACGTAGCGTTCAAGGAAAATTCGAGATACTGTGAAAGGTCTTTGGGAGGAATCAAAGGTCATTGCTTATCTGGATCTCCTCAAGGGGAATATTTGGCCTGAGGGAGAACTCAGAAATAATCAATCATCTCGGACGACAGAGGAAAAATTGCGTACGCGGGAAGAAGCAAATCGTAAGCTCTCTTCATTGGTACCAGGTCAGTTTCTTGTAGCTGCTATCGAAAGGCGGTCTCTGATGTTACCCATATCATAGATCTTGCAGCAAACATGATCGGAAGAACAAATGCACGAAGGGGAGCTCGAAGAATATTTGCAGTATTGCAGAATCGGCGACTTAATCAACATATAGTTTATTCTATCGTTGATGAGGTAGGTCCGTTTCCCTGGATTTGTAACCCTGTAGATAACTCTATTAGATTTTCTTGGCGCTCTTCCCGGAATCTATGGGCTCATCTTAGTCATTATCTAGACAATTATTACCCTGTAATATCTGCTATATGACGCTGCAAAATACTTGTACTTGCAATATCTATCCACGTATTTCACCTATACATTATACTTCGATCACTATATAAACTGTCCACCTATTCCTGCCTCTTGTCATTTAGATCGAGTGTCCGATTTGATCATTCTTCAATTATGGGCACAACAGAACCTTCTGTGTTAGTTTTAGGCCTCTTCGCACGATGCCTATAGAGTTGGGTGTAAGAGGCATCTGGGTCATCATATCTGAAACATGTCAGTAAATCCAGCAAACGAGAGTAGCAGAAGAGATGTACACTCTAATGGAATGTAGCAGATATCCACCAGAACCAGACATATTCATGAGGGGATGTGTCCGACCTGGCAGAATCTGATATTGACGGAGCCAGGACTCGATAAGGCTTGGTGATAACCATTCGGGATTATCTCGTAGCTTCGTTTGCAGATCGGCCAAAATTTGTGAATGTGGACTATACACTACCAGATTGGCCGAGCCCCCCAGATATTGTGTGTATTTCTCAATAATGGAGAATGGATCATATTGGGTGGCAAGTATTAGTCTAGTATGAGATAAGCAAAGAAGTTCATTCATGGAAAGTATATTTACCCATCGAATTCACCATCAAATAACTCTCTTCGTGTTGAAAATAAATGGTCGTTCACAGCCTTCCGTTTGTTCAGTCGGGATTTCTGACGTTCAGATTTCACATTTAAGTTTTCAAGTTCACTTGGGGGAAGAATAGGCGTATATTCTTCGTCCGCGGTGGCCCAATTAAGGGACGAAAGGATGCTCGTGGTTTCTGGAGAGAAGTTCATGTTGATCATCACAGGATAGGGGGGAGGGGACTCCGAGTCGTGAATTGAGATTATTCGTCCTTTGCCTAACTGAGATATGAAACAAGAGATTCATGGCACGCATCATACACGCACCTCCCATTCTTTCTAACATAGCGGACACTACAATTCCTGATGCATCATCAACTACTATATACCGCCCCCCAGGTCGAACGTTGGCTAAGTTGAGAAGCTGCGATAGAGTATCGATACGGATATCGCGTATGCGTTCCTGATCCTTTGCGAACCAGTAATCACAAACATTACTGAGTATTGGGGGAATAGTGGTGAACGTTCTTAAGTACCTGATTCAAGTGTCAGACGAGCAAGTAGGAGGCAGTAAAACACTTTGCACACTTCACTGCTTTGCGTTTCTTATACTTTTCTTTACTGTACTCTGTTTTCAGTGAATAATTGGAATGTTGCTCGATCTGTTTCCTGATAATGTCCTGAGCTGAATGTTAACGTGATAATCAGCTGCATTTTTGTTCCGTTACCTACAGTGGCATGAGCACCAGCTTCTTTGAGCGCCTGAATGTCAGTTATCTTAAGGGATTGTACAAGCTCCCCGTCATTTATGTACTCATTGGTGGCTTCTGTATCCTCTGCGAAAAGAATAGTCAGGGCTAGCTCGAAAGACATCAAAAAAGTTCCTACCTACTTCCTGCAGAGTCTGGGGGGCCAAAATCTGAAGATTTTTTCCCTGGATTTCATAGGTATTGCCATATTTTTGCCCGATCAAGTCATTCGCAAAGAATGTGCCAAATTTCCTGATAGTAGCGGTTCTGAGCCCATGTGAGCCAGCCACAAAAAGAAGAAAATAGCGCAAGGCCGCACGTATTGAAATCAACCTTCACACTACTCATATCACCATTCGAAAGTTGGACGAGCACATGATCACCAGATTGGATAACCACGTCTCGAAGGTCAGGTTGGTATGTAGGGATACTCTCGAGTTGTTCAGCCTCTAGTGACATGACGGACACAAAAAAAAAGTGTGATGGCAAATTTGCGGAGTGATCACCATCGCGTGTAACAGGCTTCGGATATAATCAACTTTACGGTATTCACATTGAAGTATGACCTTTCAACAGTCACACCAACTTGATGAAAGAATTCTTGACGAGCTCATCAAGAAATCCCAGACAGTTGATCTCGACTCATTCACCCGAGCTGATATTTCTAGTTTCATCCAAGCATTTACCCTTTCCAGTAACTCGACCATCAGATCCAAGGCCTTTGTTCTGCTTTCTGCTCTTTGTCAGAAAGCTCATGACACATTAGCGGGTGACAAAGAGTCCGAGACATTGGCCAGTCTCTTTGGTTCTCAAATAGCCGATGCTCTAACGGAGACCAACGATATTTCGTTGCGGACGGGAATTTGCACGCTTGATGCTCTGTTTCAGGTCGACTGGCCTGCTGCAGAGGCTATTATATGTGAAGAAGGAGTCATCGAAAACATTATGGATGGAGTAGATTTCGCTCATTCCACACAACTCGAAGAGAGCGTAGCACGCCTACTCGGGCAGGCCTCTGGCCACAAACGCTGTAGAGAGATCATCCGAACTCGACCCATTGATTGGTTAAAGGATAAATGTCAACAATCCTCAAATCTTTCTCTACGAGCTGCGGCTGCTGTTGCGTTGATTAAATATTCCAGGGGTATCGCAGCTGATGCATCGGAGGCTCCGATCCCTGAAAATACGGATGACAATGACCAAGAGGCTTATCTGGCAAATATGATGAAAAGTCTCATTGTTAATGCGGACGATCGCGAGCCACTCTCCGACGCTGTCGAGGCACTTGCTTACCTTAGTACTAAACCAGGGGTCAAAGAGACACTATCATCGGATTCTAAATTTCTCCGGCAATTGTTCTCTCTCATCCCGCGCAAAAAATTTCCAAGTACTTCGCAGAGTATAGCTGTGGACTCAGCTATGACGTACGGTACCCTTGTCGTAATTTCAAATATTTGTGCTTACCGACCGCGCCTTTCTGAGGATCAAGCACAGTTAGAAAAGTTGAAGAAGATGGCACAGGCTATGAAGAAAAATGATGAAGTGGGACAGCGACAACTTTCGATTTTGGAGTCAGATGAGAGTGTTAGGGCACGGGTCCACCGGCTGATCGATGCTGGTGCCCTGGGTGTAATTGGGTCAGCATTGACGGTCAGTGATACTGTGGCAATCAGACTCCTGCTGGGGAAGACTCTGCTAAATATTGTAGAGGACACAGAGAACAGGGGAAAGGTTCTACAAAGTGGTGGTGCAAAAACGCTATCCATTCTCATTAAACACGCTCTTGGGTCATTGACACCACAGAATCAGATACTTGACGCGAGATACCTGGAAACTATTCAGGCTTTGGCCAAACTTACTATCACATCATCTCCTTTGCACGTCTTTGGACCTGATCTTGGTGTCGTATTTGATGCCATTCGGCCCTTATCAGTTTTGTTACAACATTCCTCATCAACACTCCTGCAGAGATTTGAGGCTAGTATGGCCTTGACCAACCTCTCCTCATATCAGCCTCAAGTTGCTGAGCGCATCGCTCGGGCCGAGGGTCTTCTTGGCAGAGTCGAACTTCTCATGTTTGAAGATCATGTTTTGATGCGGCGATCTGCAGTAGAGTTAATCTGCAATTTGGTCGCTGGCTCAGACGATGTCTTTGAGCATTATTGTGATACACCCAAGACCCCAGGTACTACTTCCAAGCTCCAAATTCTGATCGCACTAGCCGATGTCGATGATCTGCCAACTGTGTTGGCAGCGTCCGGTGCCCTTGCTGCTCTCACTTGTTCACCTCATGCCTGTCTGAGTTTGTCACAACTACAGCAGGAGCGTAAAAAAGTGCTGCCAGTGTTGACGCAACTGATTGACCCTTCCACCGTTGTGTCTCTAGACGAAGTCTACGACAACCATACCACATATGAGCATCCGGGTCTCGTCCATCGCGCCCTCGTCTGTGTCAAGAATTTGCTTACGAACACGAATGACCACGAGTTGCGAAAAGCTCTTAAGAGAGACGCTGAATCAACTGGGTTAGTAAAAGGGCTTGAGCAGCTAGTCAAAGGCGAAGGATTGACGAAAGAGCCACCAATTCTAATACTTGCTGCAGAAACACTTAAGGTAGTGATAGAAGGTAAGAAACCAAATTGAACAGATCTGAAAAACAGGAAATGAAGTGTTGAGTACCTATAGTGCAGAAGTAAATTGTAGTTGCATGTAATTTACTACGGGAGAAGCCGATATACTTGATCCTGACAATCAACTCATATCCTATCGACATATTCCCTGCATATCTAGGTCCTCCATTTTGTTTTTCACAGCCATTCCTTTGCTGGAAAGTTGATAATTAAGGGCTTTGTGGTATTTAGACAATGGTGAGTTCAGCAGCATTCACAGGGTCACCCATCTAACCGTTATATGTATGTAGGCTATTTCCAAGAAAGCAGGAAAGAAGGCAGCACCTGTAAAGCAGTCAGGAGGAAAGGCAAAGGTGGCAAAGGTCCGTCACTATCGTCATTATGTTAAATATTGTATCGTTCATCCGTATACATAGGCCGACTGGAAAGAGGGCTTTAAGAAGAAGCAGGTCGGAGTTTCGGATATGACATTGCTGACAACTATCAGCAATGAAAGCATCAACGAGAATTTAGAAAAACGGTGGAAGAGTGGTGAAATTTACACATACATTGGGGCGGTCTTGATTTCCGTCAATCCATTCCGGGGTATGCATACAACTTGGTCCTGCTCATGAGTATGATTGACTAGCAAAACTTAAATAGACCTCGGAATCTACACTGACGAAATTCTCCGGCGCTATCGAGGGAAGAACAGGCTGGAGGTGCCACCACATGTCTTCAGTATCGCAGAGAGCGCTTACTACAACATGAACGCATACCACGAGAATCAATGTGTCATCATATCTGGCGAATCTGGTGCAGGGAAGACTGAAGCTGCCAAGCGAATCATGCAGTATATAGCCGCTGTATCTGGAGGTCAAGATAGTAGTATCCAGGAGATTAAAGACATGGTGCTAGCAACGAATCCACTTCTCGAAAGTTTTGGATGTGCGAAGACCCTTCGTAATAACAATTCTAGTCGACATGTAAGTTAAGCCAGCGTCTTTGGCACATGAATTGAATTTGGAAATAGGGGAAATATTTGGAAATCATGTTTAACACCCAAGGAGAGCCTGTAGGAGCTCAGATTACAAACTATCTTCTAGAAAAGGGCCGTGTAGTTGGACAAGTGGAGAATGAGCGCAATTTCCACATCTTCTACCAATTTACTAAGGGTGCTTCCGATGAGCAAAGAGGTGAGTTTGGACGCAAAGCCCAAATTCTCAAATGTTGAGCTCCCTCGCAGATGCTTTCGGTCTGCAAGGCCCTGAGGCATATGCTTATACTAGCATGAGCAACTGTCTGGAAGTACAGGATATCGATGATGTGAAGGATTACACACAAACGATCGTGAGTCTTAGATTTCAATCAATTCGTCTGTATAATTGATTCAAACAATCATAGAACGCCATGGATGTCATAGGTCTGAGTGCGGATGAACAAAATGAAATCTTCAGGATGCTTGCTATCGTTCTGTGGCTTGGTAATGTACAGTTCGAGGAGATGGATGACGGTAATTCAAAGATTGTAGACACCGGAGTCACAGATTTCGTGGCATATCTAATGGATGTGGATGGCGCTTTGGTGCAGAAGGTCCTCACACAGAGGGTCATGGAAACAACGAGAGGCGGTCGCCGGGGTTCCATTTATAATGTTCCCCTGAATCCATCCCAGGCGTCAGCTGGACGAGACGCTTTAGCGAAGGCTATTTACAGTAATCTCTTCGAATGGATCGTTTCAAGGATCAATGTTTCGATGAAGACAAGAGGGGCCGTTGCTCATGTCATTGGAATTCTGGATATTTTTGGCTTCGAAATCTTTGAAGTAAGCGGTGATTCTGTTTTTGCAGTGATTTATTTGACTTTGATTTTGAAGGATAATTCTTTTGAACAACTGTGTATCAATTATGTCAACGAAAAATTACAGCAAATCTTCATCGAGCTTACGCTCAAGACAGAGCAAGAAGAATATGTTCGTGAACAGATAAAATGGACACCCATCAAGTTCTTCAATAACAAGATCGTCTGCGAGCTCATCGAGGAGCGCCGTCCACCTGGCATCTTTGCCGCCCTCAATGACGCTTGTGCCACCGCTCACGCCGACCCAGCTGCGGCCGATAACAGCTTTACCCAACGTGCAGCTATGTTGGCGAGTAATCCCCATTTCGAGGCACGAGGTGCTCAATTCCTGGTTCGCCATTATGCAGGGGACGTGATGTACAATGTGGCTGGTATGACCGACAAAAATAAAGATTCGCTTATCAAGGATCTTCTGGACCTGATTGGTAGTAGTGGCAGTACCTTCTTACAGGCACTCTTCCCGGATCGCCCAGATCCGAATAGCAAGAAGCGCCCTCCTACTGCAGGAGATAGAATCAAGGTAGGATGGGCAGTCTGATCCATAACATGGATGCCTGACTTGGCTTGGCATCAGCAATCCGCTGGAGCACTCGTAGACAATCTTATGAAAGCACAACCTTCCTATATCCGGACTATCAAACCTAACCAAAACCGCAGCGCAACGGAATATGATACCAAGGCTGTTCTTCATCAGATAAAGTACCTTGGTCTTCAAGAAAACATCCGTGTTCGTAGAGCAGGCTTTGCATATCGGAATACCTTTGAGAAAGTGGTTGAACGATTCTATTTGCTGTCACCGAAAACTTCTTATGCTGGTGAATATATCTGGTCGGGAGATTCAAAATCTGGTTGCGAACAGATTCTAAGAGATGTTGGCATCGCCAAGGAGGAGTGGCAGATGGGTGTTACCAAAGCTTTTATCAAGAATCCAGAAACGGTGCTCGTTTTATACAACCTACCCCCTTCCCTTTCTGACTATTGATTGCAAGCTATTTGCTCTAGAAACTATGCGGGATCGCTACTGGCACAACATGGCAGCTCGCATTCAGCGTGCTTGGCGTAACTACATGCGTTATAAGCATGAGTGTGCTCGTAGAATCCAACGTTTTTGGAAGAACAACAAAGAAGGAATCGTGTACGCAGAGATACGGAATCATGGACATCAAATCTTGGCAGGGAGAAAGGAGCGTCGTCGATTTAGTTTGCTCAGTTACAGGCGCTTCCATGGAGATTACCTCGGTGTCAATGCAAAGGATGTCCTGGGAGCAGAACTTGCATCTATTTGCGGAGCCACTAATGAGCACGTTACATATAGTGGAAAAATTCAAGTGTTGGTTTCTAAATTGGGTCGCTCTAGTAAACCTAGTCCTCGATTCCTTATTTTGGTATCCAATATTTTCTTCACTCGAATGTAGGATGCTGATTATTGAACAGACTTCCAAAGCAGTTTATATCCTCATCACTACTGCAAAAGACGGTACACGTGTGACCACTCTCGAGCGCAAAATCCCATTGGCCACGATCAAGAGTATTAACATGTCAAACTTCAAGGATGATTGGATTGTAAGTGTGAATTTTTGGATCGATTGCATTGTCTGACCGATTTATAGGTATTGAATATTAATGCACCCTCGGAGGAGGGAGACCCTGTCATTAGCTGTGAATTTAAGACCGAGCTTACGACGTATCTGATGCGACTTGCTCCGGTACCCATCAATGTCCTGATTAGCCCAACGTGAGTGTTGAAATCTACCGATACTTTGAGCCTTTCGTTGACTCCATTTTTAGTATTGAGTATGCGAAGAAAAGGGATAAAAAAGCAGAGATCAAATTTGTCAAAGACGAGACCATCACTCGAGACGATGTATACAAGAGCCACACCGTCAGAGTAGCTTCCGGAGAACCACCGAATAGTTTGTCACGGCCCCCTGCCAAGAGGAAACCTGGTACTGTACGGCCTATCAGCGAAGGTAAACTCCTTCGAGCAGGCAATCCTTCCGTAAGTACTATGCTAACACTTGAACACCCCACATAATAAATTACTCCTTTCATTCTCGATAGAAATCTTCTGCAATCGTATCTCGGCCTAAACCCAGTCCACAGTCCGTTCCTGGAAAATCAGTATCGGTAGCTCCTCCACCACCGGTGATAAAATCAGACCCAACGCCTGTTGGTAAATCTACTATCCCGAATGATATGGGGGCTCCACCACCACCTCCGCGCGCTGCTGCACCTCCTCCACCCGCAGAACCCGAGAAGCCCATGTACAAGGCCAAGTATGCATTCGAGGGACAGGAGGGTGAGATATCACTGCAGAAAGATGATGTCGTTGAGTTGCTCCAAAAAGATGATAATGGCTGGTGGCTAGTGGCGAAAGGCGGGGAAGAAGGCTGGGCGCCATACAACTATCTTGAGTTGGTACCACCAAAGGTAGCACCTGCAGCCATCCCACCTCCACCTCCTCGAACACGGCCTATGACTACGCCCAACGTCATACCCGTTGCAGCCGCCACCGCTGATGTATCCTCTAAACCAACGCCTGTATTCCCAGGAATGGGATCGGTGAACGGATCAGCGACACCTTGGAAGAAATCTTCAGCTCCTACCCAGCCTGGGTCGGGTTCTGTAGAAAATATGAAAGCGCCAATGAAAATTGGTAGTAAGGTACCACCCCCTGTGGCTACGAAACCCAAGCCACCTCCTGTTAGTGCAAAACCTGTAAAGCCATCAATTGGTGGAGCTAAGCCTGGTTCTGGTAAACCCCCTGTTCCGGCTGCTGTCAAACCTCCGCCGGTGGCTTCGAATAAACCTGGAACTATTACGAGGCCTGCTATGGTCGGTGGGCAGCTGGATCTTGCTGCAGCTGTAAATTTCTTCTCTGTTCTTTTTCGAAATGGTATCTCCATACTGAAGTTTGCTTTTTATAGTTGGCGAAACGTGCACAACGGACGACGGATGAGTGATCGATTTCTCTCTATGATGATGATGATGGATTTTCTTCTTTCTTTAATCTGGACAATGTGACAATTGGCTCGGAATAAATACAGTATAGGTTTAATATGCAGATGCAAGGCAAAAAAAAAAGAAAAAGGGAGAATCAACGCCACGGTTGATCAAAGCAGGGTATCAAATTCTGCATGCAAATGAAGATAATCTAAGGAGTTTGAGTAATAAGAATGGGTGGCAGTTTTGGGCTTGACAAGAGCTTCACTGTCGAAGATGATGATGATGAAAGACCAAAATTGAGTTGTCGAGAACCAGAACGACGAATCGCGCTTTCACTACTCAAATCGAGTAGAGGCGTAGGGCTGTGACTCGGCGTGAGATAACCAGAATGTGGATATGATGGATCTTCGTCATCCAGATGACTTTCAGAATCTGAGAATCGACCGACGGTGCAACTCGCAGCGCCCGAATCTCTCCATGATTCGACTTCTTCGGCTGTCAATACCTTGGCGCCACCCCTAGAGTCTATAAAATCTTGTTTTGTCTTTTCCAACGCTTTCTGGCCCGTTTCTAAAAGGTTTTCAATCATGAGTTTGATTCTGTGATACATTGCACTGTTGGTGTCCTTTTCATGACCCGTACCCGTCGTACCCTGATCCTGATCAGCAGAATGAAATCCGTCGTCATTTTCCTCCTCGGACAACGAGACATCGTCAGAGTCCACGTCTTCTTCGTCATCTCCGATTTCACTTGGATCCAGAGAGGATTTCACGGCGCGATAAGTGAGTGGAGGAAGCATCAGACGAGTCTCGCGGAGTTTGCGTCGAAGTTCGCGGATTTCTTTAGCTTGTCTGGCTTTTGTTTTTTCGAGAGACGAGTTGATAGCTAAGAGTGAACGATTTGTGATTTCCAAGTCTGCCATCTGAGTAGGAGGGTGGGTTTTTATTTCAAAAAAAAAAAAAGAAGAGGTTGTTGGGAGTGAAATCTGACCTTTCGATTTGACTTGGCTTCGGCCCTCTCTTCGTCCTCTTCAATCGTCGATCCGGGACCGAACGATCCATTAACAGGAGAGTCGTTATCCTCTCTCGAACTCGCATACGCGATCAGATTGTCCAATGTCGTCCTGAGATCCGGTGAATGGTGACTACCCTCTTTCTTCCTCTGAACAACTCCTCCTCCTCCTCCTCCTCCTCCTCCAGAAATGACAGAACTCTCAGGACTTGTGCCAGAGTCGTGGGTGAAATTGGACGATCTTGAGGAGACGGATAATGCCGATACTGGTGGAGATTGAGGCAAAGGTGGGATGTTGGTTGGATCGACAGAAGAAAGGGCAGCTCGTCCGAAACTTCCATAGGAGGAACCATGAGAAGAGGGAAATCTCGAGGTCCTTGAGAACGGACGAAAGTTGTCTGTTCCGCCACCAGGCTTGGGAGAGGAAGACGCAGAGAAGCTGGAATGGAGACCACTGCGACTGGAACGGGGTGTGGTGTATCGGTGTGGATTTGCAGCAGGTACAGCGGTTGTTATCGGATACGCTAGGGTAGTACTCGGTGCTGATGGAGGTGAAGAGGCAGAGCCAGCTCTAAACCGTTTGACATGGAGCCTGGCGGTGGATGTCGCTGATGAGGATGCTGAAGGGAGTTCAGGACTGTTCTTGGCCATTGTTGTGACCTTTGAACGGATTCTGGGGGGCCGGGGGGCAGGTTCATTGCCAGGCAGCTCCGAACGAGATGGCTGGAGAGCAGGACTTGGTTGGCGCTTGCGCAGGCCAGGGCAGAGAACATCGGGGGAGGCAGCGAGCTTGCTGGGTCGCAATTCCGATGAGATAGATTTGACTTTGGACACGCTGGGAGTGCGTCGAAGGGCGCTGGAATTGACTTTGGCCCTGGGTCTTGTGGTGGTCAATGAAGTTGTAGGCGACGGAGGGCGGGAAGAGACAGCAGGCATGAAAGCACAAAATGGAAATGGATTGACCCTGAGACTATCTACTACATGTAGCTTTACTTTGATGCCAACACCTTCTCGACGACTTTTTCAATCACCTCGCGCAGCTGGCTGGACGAATCGTTGCGGAGCGCAGCGAGGACACTCCTCTCAACATATTTGCCGACCATGTCGACCTCGATGTTGACTCGTTCGTCCAAATACTTGTTGGCAAGGGTGATCTTTTCTTGGGTGTGTTTGATGAGCACGACGCTGAAGGTGTGTAGAGAGTCGTGCACGGCAGTGACGGTGAGAGAAGCGCCGTCAATGGCGACATAGCCCTTGTATACGATATGGTGGAACAGATCTTTCTGCTTGAGGCAGAGAGCGAAGTGGAGGGAGTCGCCGTCTTCGTATCTGCTCGCGATGGATGCAGTGGTGTCGACATGACCCTGAGAGCAGCAGGATGAGTGGGATGGGAGCCAGTGTAGAGACCGACTTGCCTGGACGAAATGGCCGCCAAAACGAGCATGGGAACCCATTGCACGCTCGAGATTCACGCCTGAGCCAACACTGCGCGAGCCTGTGTCCCGTCAGGCGTCGTGCTGCACGGCGATAAAACATGAGGCGCACCGAAAGTGGTCCTGTGCAGAGTCTCGTTGGACAGCCAGACCTGGAACCAGCCGTTCTCTTTGAAGAGATCAAAGTGGGTGACGGTGAGACAGACCCCGTCGACGGCGATGGAGTCGCCAATGTGGCAGTCGTCGAGGATCGGGTTTGCATAGGCGATGGCGAGGAGGCAGCCGCCGTCGTCGATGACCAGGGAGGAGATGATGCCTTTGTGTTCGATGAGGCCGGTGAACATGGCGAACCTGTCCACGTGACCATGCAAGAGAAAATGGCTGGGTATGTTATTTTCTGTTTTCTGCTCAACACAGAATTCTCTCACCTGTAGGTTGCATCGCTCTCTTCATGACTGGGTATGTTACAGAATTCTCTCACCTGTCCACGTGACCATGTATCGCTCTCTCCTCCAGTCATGGCTGGGTATGTTATTTTCCTGTTTTCTGTTGTCTGCTCAATGCTCCCTCCAGCGTTGCCTCCAAGGACACGCCTCTCCATCTCCCTCGCCGTCTGCCTCGTCGGCGCAGCAGGCCTCGTCGTCTCCGACTGTCTTGAGAAAAAGTACCCGCAGGCAGAGAAGAAATAGCTTGATTATAGTACATATCTACCACAGTGTCTGTCTATCAAGTAGCAGTGGGACGAGGCCTCCGTTGTTCAGCCATGTCCACCAGCGAAGACATGGTCGGATACCGATGCCCCTCCTCATTGGCAAGTTTGAATTCCCAGTCCCGTGTCGTCCAGTCCGGCACCAGAGTCTCTTCTCCACGTCCTCGCCAGCGCCCGCAGAACAGGTCACAGACAAACTTCCACCACGAGTCGAAAAAGATGATAGACAGGATGACAGTAGCAATGAGCCCCACGGTGATGATGCCGATTCCAATCACTTTCCATTGCGTCGCCTCTTCTGCCGAGGTCGTTGGTGCCTCTGGAACACCTGAGAATGTGGGTGCCATAGTGCTTGATATGGGTGCCTCGGACGACAGTGCCAGGGTGCTTGACGCCGTGCTGGGTGCTACGGTGCTCGATACAATCGCTGCTGAAGTGGTGCTCGTCGTTGCCGATATTAGAGTCGTAGTGCTATGGTATATATGCGCCGATCTCGTTGTTGCGGTGGCAGGGGCCAGGTCTGGGGGAGTGTCGGCGCCCAGGAGAGCAGCAAGGTCGCGGCTCTGGAGAGGGACGGCGGCGGCGGCGAGGAGGAGAGCGAGGAGGACGAGCGGGCGCATGTGGAGGATGATGATGACTAAGAAGGATGATGTATTTATGGGCTGTGTGCAGTCCCACGTTGTGTCCTCTCTCGCCATGTCCAGCCGCGAGCCCATGTGGTTTTGCCATCAGGTATGTCCCCAGCCTGCTCCCAGCCTGTCCTCACCGTGCTCCCCAGTGTCGCGCAGAGATGCATCCGGTCATGGTCCGCCAGCCCCTGCCCTCCGAGCCCATCTCACCTCTGTACAGGTCCCCGACCCAATATGCTCTTCCTGCCGTGGCTCTTTTGTCGAAAAGGTCCTGGTCCTCGTCCCATGCCGTCTTCTCACTCACATCCAGAACACAGATCGAAGATCCTTCCAACGATCCACGCGACTACGGCAGTCCAGAGGACTTTGAACGATTCGATCCCTTCTTCTGTGCGTTTCCTCTCGGACTGCTTTTGTAGCTACTCACCTGCATAGTGAACCTGCACTCCTTCCTCAATCGCAGTTCCCAGCAGAATCAACAGCACAACAGCCCACCTTCACAGGTGTCCATCTCTCCCAGCCTACTCTGACACAGCCGCTGATCGTCTCTAGTCTAACCCCGGGTTAATCTTCCAAGTCAGGAGCTCTTCCGGTCCTCATCCGACGTCATTCATGATGGGCACTTCATCTCCTCCCACCGGTCCCCCTGGCTCTCCTCCGACCATGTCTGAGTACGTTTCTCTTGCGCACCTTTCTCGGCACAATTTTTGACTCCTTTCCATGTCAGATTCCTTCGCGGCATGGGTCCCCCAAATAGCCATCCCGGCCGTGGCCCTCAAAGAGACACTTCAAACATCAGTGGGCCCCTCTTTATGCAATATCTACTGTCTCTCTTTGGTCAGGCCGATCACCCAATGGCAACCATGTTCATGGGCGGAATGCCAGACAATGGGAGAATGGGCGATTATGTTTTCACCCAAGAAGGTGACTGTCGACCCCTTGATCAACTTCCTTTTCCTGATCTCCATTCAGCGTTGGATCAAATCATGACACAGATCATGGAAAACTCTAATTCCCACAGACCCGTACCAGCAACGGAAGAGATCATGCAGAAACTACCCCGCCAAGTCCTGGAGGAAGCAAGTGCGTCCATGTCTATTACATCCTCTCCAGCTCATCTTCTGCCCAGGCCCTCTCTTGTCTAGCGACTGTGCAGTATGCAAAGATCAATTCCAGCTAGGTACTGAGAATCCCGATGAACAGATTGTGGTTCAACTTCCTTGCAAACACTCCTTCCATCAACCTTGCATCTTGCCATGGCTCAAATCGTCTGGAACGTGTCCAGTGTGTCGGTATGCGCTCGTGCCCCAGCCAGACCACAATGCTCCAAGGAATAATCCAACTTCTCCATCCACATCAACGCCATTCGGTGCTGGTGGCGATCGTTCGAATCATACTTCCAGTCCATCTACAGCTCCTCGTGCAAGGTCACAGTCTCCTCGTTTCAGTCATCGTAGCCCAAGACCAAGCGGAAGACCAACACCAGAGCCATACCGAAACAGCACCACCATGAGGGACTTTGCGCCATTCTTCTTTCGGCATCTCCCTGGACCACGTGATCACGTTTCTTTGGCATCACCACCCAATACAACGCCCAATACAACATCTTCTGAGCCTCCACCCATACCTTTGCCTGCATCTTCCTCCTTTGAACCTACATCTGAATCACTGAGAACTCAGGGTCCTTCACGGAGACATATGCATCGATCAAGCATAGATTCGTCAGTCTCTTTCATCCCACGATCACAATCACACTCTGGGTACCAGCTACGAAACCAAAATTCGGGTGGGAATGGGAGCGGGAGTGGGAGTGGGAATGGGAGCGGAACACAGGAACAACGGCCACACGGACCACAACCACACGTTCCAGGAGATTGGTCGGATGATTTGATGGACTTGGATTGATTTTGTGTTGCCATCAGGGTAGGCTATAATTAGAAAAGATGTTGGTCTGTGTCCTGGTTGTGAGAATGTAAACTATACGCTAGTGTTTGTCAATTCGAGTATTATCTTTCCAATATCTATTGAGTTGAGAAGACGGGCGAAATGAAAACTCGTTGCAAATGCACGAGTCTCGTCTCAATTATTACTAAAGTGAAATACCCAATCCACCTTCGACACGAAAACAATCAACTAATTTCAGTGTAGTATTTGATATCCTAACGATATCTGGACGCTGTGGGATACACACATTCAGGACGGAAGCGACGATGTCGTGTTTTGTGAAATTGTTGGATAAAAAGACACTCTTTCGTTCTCGGTACAAATCGAATCATGGAAATGAGATGTTTTTATTTTAGGTTCCGAAATCGGCATTTATATTGCGAATGGCGTGATAGTCAACATCTCCACAAATGACGGCTCAAGCAACAAATTGACACACACACATATACAAAAGGATCTTCAGAAATGCAGATCTAGACACCTCAATCTATCACATCTTAATTGATCATGGACCTTGTGAAGTGAGTAGTCGCGAATCCAACAGAACCATCGGCAGAGTTGTAGGCCGAATAGTAACGCTCGAGGAACACTTTGCCGTTGATGAAATCTAAGCCTTCACCGCTGGGGCCACCAATATCACTGACAATGAGATAGACATTGTCGGGAGATCCTCTAATAACACTGTTGAGAGCTCGAGGCCAGATTTGAGCGTTGGGTGTCAACTCGTAAGTGACCTGGCCATTCATCAAGTGAGCTGAAATCACGTATTATTCTCCCAGAGAGAAAGAAAGAGGGCTTACACCGTTAATGGTAAAGAACAAACTCTCCAGGTTTTGGAATTGTGCCGGAGTAAGGAAAAGTAAACCTGTGACGGGATCTATAGCTGCACCTGTGGCTTGCTGATAGGAGGCGAAAGCATCTGAAGCAATAAGAATGAGCGTAGTCCCTGTGAATTTCCACGTTGAGCTTGGTTGGAGAGCGGGAAATTTTTTTTTACCAGTGTCAACGATACCAGCGGTGCTCGCCAAGATGGTGGTAGAGTAGCCGTAGCGAACGGACTGATCGATACCCCAATATAGACTGGCTGGTGAAGTAGAGGTGCGAGGACTGATATCTGACATGAGCGTTGAGTCGTTGTGAAGGACAGATGGGATCATACGCAAAGTTGATGGCTCCAGTGAGCTTGCTGGAATCAGTTCCGCCTGAAGTCAAAACAATGAACATGGATAGTTGTTCGATTTAAGGAAAGACGATTGACCCCATGTAATTTCACCGTCCAGGGATTCGAGGGTATTGCTCGGCTCGAAAAAGATCCCAATCATATATCTGGTGATGCTGCCATCGTTAAACAGATTGTCGGTCACGGTAGGTACGACAGAGTCGTTGGCTGGAAACAGCGTTCCTGAAAATAGCTGCATGAGCAACAAGTGACAGTCGAAATACAATAACAGCACCTTGCGTGAGATCGACAGGGCCGACGCTATAATCAACAGGATTCAGTCGATACTCGAAACGAGATTATACCGACGGAGCCCACCCCAAGATACCGTCTACGCCACCAAAGCCAAATACCTAGTTGTTATGATAAAAATGAGTATGATCACGCCACTTGAACTCACGACGGTTGCAACACCGATAGATTGTCCAGGAATAGTCAGCGTGCCGAGGGTAACAGTGTCCGTGTACTCGGTGCCTAAGATATAAATTGGCTAATCTTTCGAACTGCGCCGACAAACTGGCATACCTGCGCTAAGTCCCGAACCATAGAATACTTGCTAAAAAAAAAAAAAAAAAGAGCTTGGTGAATTATTCTACGAGAATCAACTGTACATACGAAGTTGTTTTCAGTCTGCACACTGGTTGGTGTTTGAACGTATGCACGCCCAGCTCCGATCCAAGTATTGGAACTAGAATGACCCGTTGATGCAGTTCAATTCATGTTAACAATGGACCCTTACCTCCCAGTGTCAATGATGAGATCGTCTGTGATAGAAGAATAATCAGTAATCTCATTGTCACTATTTAAACCAGAGCATACAGGTTGTGGGAGGAGAACCAACACCGACAGATGCGATGTAGTCTACTGCTTGGTTGTCAACAGGCTGGTTGACAATTGCCGCCTCTTCAGCAGTGAGCTCGCCCCCATCGATTGCTTTCGGATGGGCCTTCAACGCTATCGCACGTTGACGGTCATTATGAAGGAGGTTGCGTGCGCTCGTAGTGTTGACACGTCTCAAGCAGGGGAGCGTGATTGGGGAGTTGCGGACTTGAACAACTGGGCTTGCCGCCACGGTCAGAGCCAGCAAAAGCGCAGTAAGAATTGCAGTTGAGAACATTTCGCCTTCGAGCTGCTCGGACAACAGTCTTCGCGAGCTTTTTATCCTCGGCTGAACGCTGGCGACCACATAGACTCTCTAATCACTCTGTTCGGTCTGAGAATAGGGGGTATACCTTTGAACGGAAAGAGCCCTCCTGATGATGATGAAACCATCTGCTCCTTAGAATACGTGTTTGGGTCTAAAGTCCCAAGGACAAGGACATCATCTTAATGAGGCTTCATGAGACAAAACTGAGCCGATAAGGACAAAAACAATTTGTGCTCACGAGGTGCTTCGCAATTATTAGAATCCTTCCACACATGCGCGGAGGCGCCTCTCGAGATCTCGAGAAACAGCCTTGCTGTCGCTCTAGAGAACAAATTTTGATCACTGTTTAGGTATGATGGATGATGGACGAGAGGGTCCACGTATTCTTCAACTAGTGATACGTCGATATTCAATCCTATTAAAATAGATTAACACACCCCTATCAGCGGAACAAATTACCCTGTCCATATGTCTCCATTATCGTAAAGTGTTTCGGTTCCATCTTCATCCGGTCAGAACTATCATTCATTAGTCCATCCTACGGTGGCCACTGAGGTGAGATACAATTAGTCATATCTTCACGGACAAGTACTCATTTGCAGATTTACTGTTCTATAGACAGTCGTCCGCCCTTCGTGACCACTGAGATTTACTGTTTTATAAACCCCATGCCCTGTGTATGAGTACGACTCGTCTTTCCATGACACCTGATCAATGTAGACCCAATGGGAATTTTACCTTCCTGGTTATGCTTTTTCTCACTGACAAGTCTCATGCATAGAATGGCGAACACAATGTAATTGTATTGGGAACGGTACATGAAGCCTTCCTTGGTCGTCACTTAAGCGAAGCGGACCTTTTCACCTGGACGACCCTCGGACAGGAGAACAACAGCCTGAAATTTGAGATCATCACCAAAAACCAAGGGCCGAACTAGTGCAATTGACGTACATATTTACCACTAATCTTCCAACCAGGTTCTACTTGATCCAATTTTTCTGCCATTTCATCTCCTTCGGAACCTAAACCAACGACTACGTCACTTTTGATAGTGCGTAGACTTGCAACTCTGGGGGCTCCGGCAGCATTTGCCATAGGGCCAATGGCAACATCAAATGGAGTACTTGCTGGGGCGGCACAATCATACGTCAGCTTACGATGATTAAGATCGCCCTTAAAAACTACGAGGTCTGAGCGTGATAGATGGAGGAATAAATCAGGTGCTTCCGAATGCAGGTCCCAGTAAGTATACCCGGTACACCAGAAGGGATGCTGTTCATAAACCCATACACCCTCTTTTTCATATTGCTGTATAACGCTATGTGAGTCGTTGGTCTCATTTCATGAAACGGGCAGACCTTCCACCTTGTGCCCAAGCGACGAAGAGACTCAATTTCTTGTTCACTCGCTTTCGGGAACAACTGGCCATATACCATGGTATTTAGCAACCAATTCCAGTCCTTCTTGGTTACGTCGGAGACAAACCAAGGATACCGTTTACCATGGAAGCGAACCTGCTTAGCAAGGCCACTCTGCAGCAAAAAGTCGGCTGGGTACGAGCTTCTCATGAGCAAGAGCAGTGCAGGTAGAGCGCCACAAACCATAGACCATGTCACAATACAACTCGAAGCCTGCATTGTCAAGTACAAAATCAATTCGGCCACCTGTTTTCTCTCGCAGATCTTTGACAGTCGCCCAAAGACGATCCAGATCATTACCCAGAATGTTCTTCTCGGTTGCTGCCAGGTGATCACCTCCTGTTGATTGCAGGGCCTTGATTTGTTCTTCAGTCATGTTGATGAGGAGCGACAGATCTGTGGAATTTCCCCACAGACAAACTGACACAAATGAAAGACGAAATCTGATTCAAGAAACAAAGACAGTCACCTTGAGTCAATTCTAAGAACATGAGACGCTCAGCCTCTAGCTTTTCCTCAGGAGATAGCCCCTCTGTGATTTTGAATGGTTCCGCAAATCGCATAGACAATTCAAAGACAGCGTCAGCCGAACGCGAGAAAGTATCGCACTGCAAGTATCATTAGCAATGAATAATGGGAAGTATCAAATTTCGTACCTTTTGTCGATAAAAGACGTCGTAATTCTTCCAGAATTTGCTGACGCTGAAACACTCATGCAACCGACGGTACTTATATGCTTCTGCGAATAACCAAGGAGCATTCATGAAATCTTTCCCTGCGAAATGTTAAGTGGACAGCTATTATCCTTTCAGTCAGTCAACCTTGGAAATACTTTGCAATTTCTTTGTTCCACAAGGCAACGTCGGCTTCCCCATCATCAACGATAGGTCGCAGCTTTGCATTCCCGCTGAGGTCCGTCATGAGCTCCCCCATGCGCTCAATGCTCTGTGACAAGTCAACAACCTCTTCTTCTTCAGCCTGGTCATTAAGGGTACGGATGGCATCTTCAATGGCTTTGCCAAGAATCGTAGGGAGCCTGGATTGCATAGTTGCATGAGCGAATGAGTATTCATGATAACCCCGATAGGCAGGCCAGGGTGGGTTATTGGGATCAACCTACTGAAATGAGACGAAGTGACGAAATTGACATCGAAAGCTTACCCTTGTAGGAGTCCTTGGCCAAGGTGCCTTGATATCTGTTTTCTTGGGCAAATGACCAAGATGAAGAGTAACACGAGAGGGAGCAGACATGATGAAGCGTCAAAAGTTCCAGATCAGCTACGAATAAGTGGGGGAATATATGATAGGGGTAACAAGAAAGATGGTACAACAAATTTATAGGCGTTTCTGGTAAGTGACTTATGATGCAAGGTGCGAGTATTTGCCGATTCCTTGTGCTTGACAGACAGAAGAGATGACATCATAGTATCTATTTTGAAAGAATGCTGCTCCACTCCCATGATCGGTCATGGTCCTGCCTCACCGGTATGCACGCACTCATATCCCTAGATACCAGACTTGACTGTTAGATAAACTTTGTTCCAGAAGATAGTGTTAACCTTCTGAGATTCTGATGAAACACTCACAGACACAGTAAGGCTGGAATATTAACAAAGGACCATTGTGGAGATGCTCAATCTCACGCGGGTGAGTGTTTAAGCTCAGTTCGAGTCATCTCTTACTCTAGGCTATCTGAAAATCCGCCGTAGATTCTAGCCACGATCAGAGAATGCATTGATGAAATATGAGAAAGAGTGTGGTACAATGATTCTAGTCAAGTAGATCGAACACCATAGAGTAGGGTGCTCAACATCACATGATATGCGTCCAACTCTACCACGTGATCAGTCGCGTAGCTGCTATTGAAAGTTTCAACTTTCTCTCCGCAATGTCGGTATTGAAGATTGGAGCTGACGATGTTTCTGAGCAAACTCAACGATTTAAGGACAGACTTGCCAGCAAAGGCAAGCATCATGCTTCATATTGGGAAATAGGAACTAACCAAACTATTAGATGGTGAAATTGCTAACCAGCAAACTAATTTGATGAAGCAAGCTATTGAACTTAAGGACCTCAGGGAAAGCTTGACTGAAGCTCTTCAAAAAGTATGTGCTGTGTGAGTGGTACTGACCTATATTTACGTCAAATAGCTGGCCGTAGAGGACGAACGAACCCTGCGTTTGCAAAACGATCTTACTCAATGCAAAAATGACCTACGCAACGAGAAGAACATCTGCCATAATCTTCAAGCCTCCCTCCAAACTGCCAACAGCAAGCTCAAGGCAAAAGACAAAGAAACAAGTGACCTGGAAGCCACTCTGGAACGTGTTTCCAGCACCTCAAATGACCATTATATTCGCGGGAGGAAACTAGAGGAAGAGAAGACTACTTTAGAGGGTCGAGTCCGGGAGCTGGAATCAAATATCCGGGAGCTGCATTCCGTTAATAAGACGTCCAGTCGCCGTCGTTCGTCTCGATCTTCATCTGCCTCACACAACGACCTGATAATCAGGGCTATGGAGAAGGATATCAGAGAATTGCACGATATGCTTAGTGGAAAGGAGTCTCAGATGCAAAAATCACGAGAAAAGTTAACTCATGTTCAGGATGAGCTGTTGCGGGCGGACAATGAAAGGCTTGCACAAGAAGCTAGTCACAGATCGCAGGTCGATAACTTACAGTCTTTATTGATGGAGAAGCAAGAGGAGCTGAATTACCATAAGGAGCAAGATGGGGGCATGAAGCGAGAAATGGAGTTGCTGCAGAGGATTGAAGAGGATGACGCCAAGATTGCTGCTCTAGAAGCATCACTCCGACAGTCAAATTGTGACAAACACCTGAGGCAAAAACTCCAGAACATGGAACAGCGATTGAAGGCTGAGACGGAAAAGGTGGCAGATTTGAGGGCGCGAAGCATCGATCTTGAGCGGGAACGAGAGGACGCGATGAATGAACTCCAATGTTATCGAATTCAGACTCAGGAAATGGAGCGTGTTTTACAGGAAAAGCAGGATCAGCCTGACAGATTGGTCAAAGAGCCGTAGGCAACATTTCCCCCTCCATTAAATTATTCTCACTTCATTTTAGGATAGAGCTGAATCCTGATGATGGCCAAGGGTATTCCTTAGAAAACATGAATCCAGCAACCATTGGCGAAATAGATGTCCTTCATGTCGCCAAGCTCCTCAATGCCATTGAGCGTTTGCGGGAAGAGCGCGATGGTCTCAGTCGCGATCTACAATTTCTTGAGACGGAGCATAAATTCACAGTCGAAGCACTGGAAAAGCGGTCGGTTTCTAGTGCCTTGCCTTTAGATCACAACCAAACTGAATCGAACGGTGGGGTCCATCGGATTGCCCTGCCAAGAATTATGACTGATTTGTCTATATAAGGCGCTGGAAGCCTCGTTTGTATAGTGCCTGCGTTGGCAGTTGTCGTTTCAAGGTTACAGACTCGAGTTGACCAATCCCAGTCACAATTATCCAAAAGCATTGAACGCGAGGAACACCTTGGTCATCGTGCTCAGGCTGAATTTGATAAATACTCGGCACTACAGGAGGAACATAACAAGATTATCTACCAACTCAAGAAATCGGAAGAGAGGAATGGGACTTTGGAAGTAAAACTTGTCTCAATTGCGGGTGAGCACGATGATCTTGAGTCGCAACTAGAAGAAAAAAAGAAAGAGATGAAGTTCTCACAAAAGATCTCGCAAGATCATCTCGATCAAATCAATGAGAACCTAAAAGAAGTCTCAAGAACCCTTGAAGTTGTCGAGTCAGAGCGTGACTCTCTAGCTCTCCAGGTTGCTAATTTGACAGTAGACTTGGAGGCTGCGCAAAATGAGTTGACAAGTGCTGAAGAACGATATAAAGCGCTCCAAGCTAATAAGCTTTCCCCCATGTCCTCAAGCGAAGCTACGCATACCCTTCGTAATCAGATCGTCGAACTCGAGGATCGCGTTTTGCGTCGCAACGAACAAATTGGCATACATCAGCACGATATACGCCGTCTGGAAACCAACCTGAAGTTACAAGAAGAGATTATAGGAGAAATGACACTCGAGTTTGAGACTCTTACCACCCAGAATGAGGCGATGCTGGAGGATTGTGCGGATGCGAGGAAAATTAGAAACAAGGCGCTGTTGCGGGTCGAGTCACTGGAGGAAGAAGTGGAACTACTGGAGTCCAAGTTTGCTAGCAGTGACCAAGCCCTCAAGACGCTCATCTGTCTACTTGTTGAAACTAGGAAAAAGTCTCCATCACGCTACCAGGTCGCTGCCCTTGAGAACCAGGTCAAGAATTCGCAGGAAAGATGCGTTGTTTTGGGAATTAATCTCGATGAAATTCGTCTGTCAACTACGCAAGAGACGAGACAGGCTACTATTGTCCTAGCTATCAGTCAACTTGAGCTCAGGAAAGTCAACAACCTTGCTCGACGATTACTAGCCGAAAAAGCCACAGTCATACATGACCTCGCCTTGGCCAACGAACAAATTAACGAGGAGCATGCTACAAATCGACGATTAGAGGACGAATGCGCTTCTCTTCGTCATGGTTCCTCGTCTTCTGTTGTTGAACTCGCCAATAATTCGTCCGAGTATGAGGCCGAGATCGACACACTGAAGAGGAGAATATCCGAAGTTGCCGAAGAGAATAGCCATATTCAAAAGCAGCTTATTGATTCATCAGCACGTGTAGAGGAAATGCAGCAAGAGAAAGAGGCCCGGTTTGTGGAATATGAAAAGGCTCGGTCTCAGTTAGCCCTTGTTCATGAGGCAGAGGTAGAAAACTTACGAGAAGAATTGTTTACGGCTACCACCACACTAGAAGCAGAACGCACGGATTGGGCTGTATCTAGACAGGAGCATCAAGAGGCATTATCGCGGGCTCTGTCCCGGATCAATGAACTTGAGATGCAAGTGGGCGATTTGAATGATGAGGTTGCGCGCCTTTCTGTCATTGTCCAGGATCTAGAGATGAAGAAGGACAGTGCTGCAAGGGGGTCTGATTCCCTTAGGACAGAACTCGATGCTCTAATACAGGAGAGTGAGAACATCAAGCAGGTGCAAGTAAATGTGGAAGATGCCAATCGACTCCTTTCGGAGAAAATTTCGCGCTTGCAGGAGGAACGAGAAAACCTCGTGAAAAACCTTGTGGCCCATACCGATAAACACCAGGAGTTTGAGTCACTCAATCTACGATTGGAATCTCAAATTACCGAATTGACCGACTCAGTGGAGGACAAAGCTCAGGAAGTCCAGCATCTCACCAGAGAACTTGGTGTGGTGACACAATGTTTAAGAGAAAAAGAACGAAGTCATGCTGCCGAAATACAAGCCGCATCGGTTGAAAGTGAAACTGCTCATGCACGTCTTCATGCGTTAGAGCAACAGATTGAGAGGCTTGCTAGGGAAACTGAAGGCAATCAAGCAACACTAACCAAGAGCAATGAGGAAAAGGAGCATCTCCAAGAGTATAACACTGACCTAGAAGCCCAAATTCAGAAGTCTCTCTCGTACACAAATGCACTTGAACGTCGAATCTACGAGGGGTGAGTCTATTGATTGACAATATCTCGATGGCTTGATCACAATTCCAGAGAGTCTGCACTAGAAGCACTTAAGATGAAACTCGGTAACACTCAGACTGAGCTCTCTCGAGTAGAAACGATCTCCAGAACCTCCGAGATCAACTTGAGTCTTCAAAGTGCTCAATTCAAGCGCGAGCTAGCTCAACTTCAAGACAAGCTTGTGGAACTCGAATCGCGACATCTCGAGGATGCCCTCGTCGACCTTGAAGAGAAAAACAATGAGATGGAGAAATTGCTCAGAGCAAAATGTACTGAGATTGAGGAGAACGATGATCGTGCACTAGAGTATGTTCTTCTGTACTGACCTTGGGTGACGACAGGCTTAGCATTTATCTAGGATGTTGAAGGAAAACAAGAAGCTTTTGAGCAAGGTGGAGTCATTAACCAGAAAAGTTCAGAATCTCCAAGCGAAACTTGCTACGGCAAAGAACACAACAGTCAACACCAAAGTAGTTGCAGAGGTGTCCCCAATAGCTACAAATCTCCCTCCAAAACAAAACTCTTATCCTCCCTCACAAACGCCAGGAATGCAAGAATTGCAAGAGCGGAGCAGTCGTCGTCGATCATCACGCTTGTCTACCGGGACTGTTGTTTCAGTTTTAGCTGACAAACCACCAAGCGCCTCAGTATCTAAATCATCAGCGCCATACGATACATCTCGTCCATCTACCACCACTCTGCGACCGGAAACGCCGGAGAGACCGACACTGGCCTTCAAAGTTCGTACACCAGGACAACCACGGGCTCAGGAGCGCACTACAGAACCTCCATCTTCTGTGATAGGAGTCAAACGAAGGGCACCCGAGGACTTCGAACATCCTGGGACAATACCACCACAGGGTTTTACTATAGAAAGCCTTCCAAGTCGAGTTAATGAGAGTACCACGCCCAGGGTTCGCAGGATGATGGGAAATCTACAATCCGGTTTCACCCCGACACGCAACAGAGTCCCCCAATCTTCCAAGCACCCAATTACAATTCTCTCGACACCGTTGATTCAAGATGTTACAAATAGTCCACGGAGTAATGCCCCTTCCAATTCTGCAGCCAAGGAAAAACGAAGTTGGCTGGGAAAAATACGTGGCACATCTACTCAGGCCTCAACCAGACCAGCTTCCCGGCAAATCACTGCATATGTAGAAGGGATTCGCAGACTTTAGGAAGACTTAGGCAGTATATACCCATTATCTTGTTTCTTATTATTTTACAAACTCCCTGCACTGTATACTAGATACAAAGTTTACATCAGTTTGATCTTGATTTGATCTTGCCCTGTAATGACCGTGTCAAAATTTGTCTTGATTTGTCCTTTGACTGGCTATCCGTGTCTTTTCTCCTGGGACCCCAATTTGTCAATTTTACCAGCTATCAAAGTTTTGCAGCCATGTTTCTGAAGCATGATGGCTGTCCTGATTTATCTCTGTCCGTGCGGGATGCGACTGATTGGAAAATTGGGATATTGAAAGATATCGAGTTCCCACTTGACATCACCATCGTTACCTTTGACCCTGTCTCTTGCTTACTTGCCATAGGTGGCTGCCACTTATCTTTGCCACAATTTTCAGTCTCTGAAGCATCTTTGAAGGCACTGCTCGAGGATTAATACATCTTCATGGTGGTCCAGGTGTGGTAGCTAGGCTCCTATTGCCCGAAGCTCTTCCTGTGCGGTTCCTTCAGTTTGGCCTGTTAACTGAGAGGCTTGTTTGCATAGGTAAAAACCTCGCCTTTCCCGCTGGCCTCTCACAACTTCTTTTATTCACTCAGACAGCAGTCATTACTTACACGTATGGGACCTTTCACCGATAGGAGGCCCAAAATACATGGCCAAAATTCAATGGGACCCTATAACGTACGCTCTTCTGATCGCTTCATATGCTCTTCTAGTCATGTATCTACCATCCAGATTCATGATGCTTTCACCCTCTCACAACCACGTTAGTAGTTGTATATAGAGAGTAGAAACTTCACGACTGAGCAGAGTAGATATTCATCTCCCTGATCAACGGGGAAGTGAAGTCCTTCGATCTCGCCTGCATGCAAAAATCACCCTATGCCCTTCCAAACATGTGGCGGCTCTACGAAGAGCAGAGACTGAAAACAGGGTTCCCGCTTCCATACACCCACAATTCGTCCGTTTCGTTAGTACCTGTTGTCCCGGCCTACTAACTCAATTATATGTAGTACGTGCCAACCTGTTGAGTTGGTGCACCACCCTCGAAATCTCAACCTTTTGTTTATTGCATATGAAGGTTTCTTAAATATACCATTCTCGCGTGTCCAGATCCTCATCTATGCATGTAGATGGTATTGTCTTGATGGACTTGGTAAACGTGCCTGTTGTAACATCTTCTATATACTTAAAGGATGTCTGACATGCAGAAAGACCGCAAAGCTATTCGTAATTTTGATCTGGTACTTCCTCCGGGTGCTCCTGGTGGTCAAGGATATGGTTCTCAGGTCTGGAGAAAATCCAGTCTTGCATGCCTCGTCAATTGATGTTGATACCAGGATATCTTGCTACCCCGCCGATCATCTGTTACCTGTATTGCTATTCATCCAGCCGGACATTTCTTTGCTGTCGGACACACTGACGGTTCGATCGCTTTCTGGGCCTCAGAAAATCCTGAGCAGCCAATCCTCGTTCGGACCTTGGATGATCTCGATGTAAATGTAGTCGACCCCGAAGCGCTTGAAGCCCATCTTGGCAAAACTACAGCTCGAGATCTACGTCTGAGAGAACCTATATTCAAAATATGTTGGAGTGGGTTTGAAAATCTGCGAGGAGAAACTGCCTTGACAGTGTTGGGTGGCACTGAGCCAGACAAAGGTTTTGGGCTGAATGTCCTTTGGTTTCCTGCATTTAACCCTGAAGACCTTCATACAACCTCTTCACTCGTTGAAGAGGATGGACTTCATTTCATGCTCACTACTATCCGACAAACCCTCGCAGAAATGAAGACTTACCACTATTCCACTCACACATCTATTCAAGACTTCTACCTTGTTCCTCACAACAGTCCTCATTTCAACTGCACATACAATCCTTACGCTATCCTCATACTCTCGGAAGTCGGCTCAGATGAACGTCTTCTCGAAGCACGAGAGTTTCCTCCAATTGAATTCACTCTTCAGCTACGACAATCACAGATGGCAAAGGCTTCACAGTCCAAGGGTAACCAGCTTGACCTGGATTCTATACTTGAGGACTTATCACTTGCTAGCCTCCCACAATCAGCAAGTCTTCCATACGAATTTTCTGGAGGTAAATTTACTAGAGATGCATATAAGATGCAAGTTGTTCCGAAAGATGTTTATCAGGATCTTGTTGGCTCCGCAGAGATGAAATGTATGAAACCCAGAGTTAGGCTATCGGCGGGCTGTGCAATAATGAAATCTTCTCTCGAGGGGCCAAGAACGAAGGCAAGCTAACCTGGTAGTCTTAACAGCTTTCTCTCATATTTTCTCCCCGTAGAATCACATTCACCGAGTCCTCGTTTGTGCGAACAGAGATTTGACAGTCAGCTTCTATGACTTCAGCGACCAACTACAAGAGACGCACAATAATTCTCCCCTATCACATGATTTTCCGGAAGCGATTGATCCACTTGAATTCGATGTGCAGGCCGTTCTGGATGTCATTGACGGTGAGCATCGTATCGAGGGGTCGAGAAGAACTATTACCGCAGTACACTTCGTCTCTCGGACACAAGAATGCGTGATCGCACTCAACACTGGGGAACTGCTTGTCTACCACCCCAAAAACGTCCAGACAGCTCAGCAGATTAAAGAAGTTCACGATTTAGAATTGCATTTACTAAAAAACATTATGGTTGAGCCGTGGAAGAAACTTGCTCCATATTTCGCTTTCAGTAGGATAGAAAAAGAAACAATTGTATCCATTGCAGTTTCAGAAATTGGTAAGTTGACATGTTTGCATTTGAAGACCTTGGCTAACTCCAGTCAAAGGTTTTGTCGCCACAGCTTATTCTGATGGTACTTTGTACGTTATCGATTTGCGAGGGCCCACCCTGCTCCATAGACCTACAAAACCGAGACGGCAGTCTTCAAGATCATCCAAGCATTCATTCAGTCTCCATCATATTGTTGATTTCACTGCTGAAATTGATACAATTGCTTCCTTGACTTGGACTATCAGTCCGATAGACGATGGTGAAGGATCTCGTTTCTCCATATGAACGTTCAATTTACCATTGAAGGTAGACCCAAAACCTTTACTACGGTTGATTGCTATCCGCCTTTCTGGGAACAAAGATGTCTATACCATTTCGCAGTCTCATGAAGGTTTCAAATTCGAAGGTCCAGTAACCTTCAACAAGGTGATGCCGAACCCTCTCCCTAACGGGACTTTTGTTGTCGATGCCAAAACCGGAGCATCTTGTAAGGCAGACAGACAGCGTTTTATGGATATGCTACACTTCCACGAGAAAGAAGTTGGACAAGTGGTTCTTGTCGCGGCCGGGATGAAAGGAGCGAGGAGTTTCCTTAATATTACCGGTGAACGTATTGGAAAAGCAGAATGGAGCACCAAATCCGGAGCTGTGATCGGTGTGCAAATTGTCGAACACTTAGGTTGATACACAGTACTGCCGCCTTATCGTATGCTGACACCACCGGGCCAGGCTCAAGTGCTCTTGTTGCGCTCACTAACAGCAACACGGTGCATATGTATTCTCTGCCTTGCTTGGAGCATATATGCAGCACTCTGGCGCCTACCACCCTTTTCAGGTATTTATATCAAACATCGTCTTCTTGATATGACGGATCTTCTCCTATACAGTTCAACAAGTATTGACGAGAGTGGTCATTTCATCAATTTTGACGTCCGTGTCGCCACTGACCTGGTGCAATCATCTACATATGGAACTCTGTTCAATTTCTCTCGGACAGAAGATTCCCCACTTGTCGATCTCACAATTAATAAGGGTAGAATACCTTCTCAGCCTCAACCTGTTCTTATTGGACCGTCTTCCTTCCGTTCTTGGTTCCAATCTAGCCGAACTATGTCGGGTCAGCAGATCGATGAATTGTGTAGGTAATGTCTGTGGGACCTTGTCGCTCGATTACTCATGCGCATCGATCAGTGGGGGGTCCACAGAGACCTGAGCCCGTCATGCGAACTCGAGACAAGCTGCAGCAGAAAGATTTCGAGGATTCAATGGTCGATCCTGGCACCTCGTTTACAGCACTCGTTCGGCCAAATTTATATACCCAGTTAGCGACCACTATGAATGAAAGAGGGTGCTCAATGCGCTTTTTCGTCATTGAAAGTCTGAACTGATTGATTCACAGGCAAATGCTCGGAAGTCTTGAGGAAAGCTTCAAGTCCATGGAGCAAGGGAGCAAAGATATGCTCTTACAGGTAATCAGACTTCTAACCTGTACAATCACGACTTAATTTTATTTTGCAGGCAAAGAAACTGGCTGCACAAAGCTCGACAAAATCTTGGTTTGGATTCTAAGAAACTGCGCTTTGACTAGTAAACGTACGCGCTACATTTATCACATCATTCAGTTCTTGTGAACGAGTGATTCAGTCAAGTTCGCTGTTATCTTTTTCCGTTCTTCATTCAACATGCCCAGAAATCCATCGTCCTTGGATGCTGATTTATGGTGATTCCATTCCTCAGTGTGGGTCTTAACCTTGTTTGAATCATCGAGTGATATGGTAAGAAGAGAATTCAAGGTCTAGCGGCAAGTTCATACAAAGGCAAACCCCACCAGATGTTTGGACGGACCTTTGTAGGAGAAGTCTTGGGATTACGATAATACGAGACATCTTGATCAATGAGAATGGTATTGGGCATAACTGAGGGTGGATTCTCTAACAACCTGAAGTTCTGGATCTCGGCCCGAGGGAAAATCTGAGGCGGTAACAATCATCAATGCTTGTAGAAACAGCGAAGAGCTGACCTTGGCCAGCCCAATAAATTGAGCCTCAATGGACTTTGGGCCTTTAGCAAGTCCTACAGGATCGTGGAAGATTGCATCATTGGCATATATATTGAATGTATTCTATCATGGGTCAGTTACAGGGATGAGAGGGAACTAATATATACACTACCTCCTTGGTTGAACAAGTATACATCTAGATGGTGAGATCAGTAGAATCCAGATAAATTTGCAATGTCTACCTCCCGGATAGCCGTGATGACTGGCTGCTCATGGCTATGAATAAGGCGCTCCCTGAGTGCTTTCGTTTCTTCGGGCTTGAGACCAGTAGCGTTCGTGGACATGGTACGAGCTCGAAATACCGCGGTAAGGATGCGTGAAAGGTGTTCTTGGCAGAGAACGGACATTAGAGTGCCTTGATACCTGCACCAAGAACGTAGGTGTCTACGTCATTGACTCCATGATCGTTTTTCTTCTCATTTGCGAACCGGTCGTTTATATATATTGGCACGTGACTGCGTCGCTCTTTGGCCGGTACAGGATACAGGTACTTCCCATGACCACCTACGACAAAGTACATAGACAGTGCCGGACACTGGAAAATATCTTTGACTCCAAGCTTACTACGTATGCTCAGTTGGCAGCCACTATTGCTCAACCCAATCAGGATGTAGAAGCAACAGGTTCAAGCAATCGTTGGAAGGATTTGGAGCAGGAACTGGAGGACCTTTTGTCAGAGGTATTATCTCCTCGGGCTCTTTTTGACAATCACTAACTACAGCAATTACTAGTTAGAGGATCTCAACGAGCAACTGTCGATGTTGGCAAGTAATCCAGATACACTGTCAGCCTCGATGCTTCGGACAATACAACGACACCGAGAAATATTCCAGGATAGTTCAAGAGAACTGCGGAGGACGAAGGCATGTTACCACTATCCTTCCTTTGGTCCTCAAATGCTCAATCCTTCATAAGGCTAATGTTCATACCGCATTGGACAAAGCCAATCTTCTGTCTGGTGCGCGAAATGATATTGAGTGCGTTGAATTTGATACCATAAGAATGCACAATGACGTTCGATTTAGTGCCTACAAGTCGTCTGCGGCAGACTCATTACTGGCAGAGAGGGGGCGAATAGACAACTCGCACCGGATGACAGACGACATCTTAGCGTGAGATCCTTCATCTCGTCATGTTTATGATGTTCACGATTTAGCAGTCAAGCCTATGAAACGCGCTCCGAATTTGTTCGTCAAAGAACAGCACTCTCCAGAATCAATGTCACAATGGTCACAGTCATGAGTGCGTATTTGTCATCAAGTCCCCAATATCAAGTTCTCATCTTCGTTCAGACAAGATGCCTGGTGTCAATAGTCTTGTTTCGATGATTAAATCTAGGCGACGGCGAGATTCCATTATCCTAGGTGTTCTGATTGGCACTTGCACCATTATCTTACTCACGTACTTGTGGAACTGAGGTACGGCATAGTTACTATTCGTGTGAGCTTTGACTTGGCCCGCCAACGGCCTCTGCACTATGATGAATCCAAGCCATAGTGACTGTGTATCTGGTCACATCTGTGTACACTTCGACAAAAATGATGTCATTGTGGCATAGACCAAAAAACCGCTGGAGGCCTGTAATGGTGCAGTATATCTGTAACCGACAGCGCTGTTTTCGAGGAGATGAGCTATGGTATTATTCTATTTACTTTGTACTGTCTGGATGGAGGAGTATGATTTCCTTCACAAAACCTCTCCCAATTCTCTTTCAAGCGACGAACCACACCTCGCTCTTCTTCTAGCTTTCCCGACCACGTTGTCTCAAGTGTCAGTTGTTTAACTTCGGCGATAGTCTTCGTAATATCCCATGTCTGTGATGTACTCATGTTGATATCGTTATAATCCGACTCAGCTAGGATCCTGTCATCGGCACAGGCAGCGATCAACGTCTTGTACCTCGGTGATTTGCCATTGGCAATTGTTGAAAGTGAAATGTAGATGTTGGTATGCCTTTCCTGTCCAGGGATCAGACTGGTTTCCTTGCAAAAGTCATTCGTACCTCAATACTTCTCCAAGTTTCTGAGCTAAGAGCACAACTATGCAAATTCACACTGATACGATAGAATGAATCTCCGTGCTTTTTTGCAAGTCGATTTAAAAGATCCACAGTTGCTTGCTGAAGGTGGACACTATGGATACTGACATTACGTTTGAGTTCAATAGCGAGGTCTAACTGAGCTTCAAGAATGGTGATTTGGTGGTCAATCGGGACGGTGAAAGGCGTGTAGCGGCGTGGCCTTTCGTGGAAATCATAAGGGACACGAAAGGAACGGTCCATTCCTACTTCGCCAACCATAGCGTTCGGAAAAATACTGAGATTGTGACCTATCTCTTCGAGTATGTCATTTAAAGATCGTGGCAGAGGTAAAGTCGGAAGAATGTCATCAAAAATAGTCCGATGTTCGAGCGTAATTGTTTTCTGCACATCCAGGAAGAGTCTACGATAGTGATCTTCCTTCGGTAGCGATGGATCAAGTGTGATACAATGAGAAAACCAAGGATGATATCCTACGATTGATAGAGAAATCAAGGGTTGAATCTTCAACTTCAAGTATGAAGACCGTCACGTAGATGGTATCGCACCGAAACAGGGAACCACCTTGGAAGGATATGACACTGCTAGATCTCTCACTAAAGCTTGGTCTTCCGTTCGGCTCGCCATCGCACAGATGGTGATCTGCAGTTCTTCCATTGTCCTTGACGAAACAGGATGTGTATCTGTCGGGTGACAATGCACATCAACGAGATGCCTTAACACACCGCTTGGTGGTAGATTTGTCATAGGCGATAGGGTTCTGTCTGCACAGGGAACAGACAAAAAGGATCCAGAACAGTAGCGTCAACGAACCTCCGGCTGTGGTAGATGTATGTATGCGTGTCAGATCTAATTTTATACAAGCTGTGCCAAGTGCTTTCATCAACCAATTGAGAGAGGAACAAGAGTCCAACCATGTCACTACTCTCGGCAACCGTGAATATAAGGTGGGCTGGCAATCGTACTTCAGAACACCCACAATCATATGCGATATAATGGCCCACCGACATCTTCGAGAAGGGACATGCAGCTATTTGCTGTAGGTCTCTTTGCCAAACAGAATTTAGAAATTCTCGACGCCAATTGTCAGTTACATGTTCCGCTTGAGAACCTTATCAAAATTTCGTCCCATGTCCTCCCATGCTCACCTAGATGCATCTCCTCCTCTCTATAACGGGCCTCGGGAACAGCTTGATAAGGCCGTATTCCACAAAACTTTGAAAGTCCTCGCTGCACGAGTACCTCCGAATAAAACTGGCCAGTTTCTGAAGGCGCAGCCTCTCAAAGGGTATGTTGTTTGGCATCAAAATCACATTGGGTTTCTCATCATACAATAAAGAACCCTTATGAACTTACCAAAAGTGCGGGGTGTATCTTCAGATCCAGAGAACCCGAACGGGGATCGGTTGGTTCTTTTACGAATTTCGCACACAGGTGGAAGCTTTTACAAGACATTTTAGGCGCAAGAGCTGATCTTTTGCAAGATAGTTGACATTTCCCCTGAAGCAAAGGAATACATCGATAAAGAGGCTCATGGACTAACAGATTTCAGAATTGATCTGGATTATGACTATTGGACGGCCGGTGAGTCCGCCGACATTATCGTGGCTTCATTCTGAATACATTTAAGATGAAATCATGCAACAAGTCTTGCCCACAGAGTTGCGAGAAGGTGCACCAAGCGGTTTTGCTATAACGGGTCACATCGGTAAGCTATCTCTTTCAGCACCCATTTCCTGCTGATCTCACCTGATCCTTCAGCTCATGTTAACCTTTTGCCTGAATACCTCCCCTACAAATATCTCATTGGTCAGCTAATCCTTGACGTGGGTATTCTAAATATTCCTTGGCCTAATTGTTCAGTGCATTTCACGCTGATATATAGAAAAATAAAAAAGTTCGAACTGTCGTCAACAAACTAGATAACATCGATACACAGTTCCGATTTTTCAAAATGGAGGTCATTGCTGGAGAACGGGACTTTGTCGTTGAACACGTAAATTTCAGTCCTCACGTTGTTTATCGCGACTGACGTCCTGTAGCATGAATCAGATTGTCGATTTACTTTTGATTTCTCGAAAGTATACTGGAATTCAAGACTTCATACCGAACATGAGCGTCTAGTTCGGATGTTCAAACCTGAAGATGTGGTGGTAGATGTTTTTGCAGGAGTTGGCCCTTTTGCCATTCCCGCTGGACGGAAAGGTTGTGCTGTCTTGGCGAATGACTTAAATCCTGTCAGTCATACATACCTGGAAAAAAATGTGCATGATAACCGGGTTAGTTTCGTTTTTTTATTGGACAAGCAAAGACTCATCTCGATTCGAGGTGACAGACCTCGTCCGGACGTCATGTGAAGATGGTCGTGAATTCATAAAAATGATAGCGAAACGCTTGTATGATAATCCCCTTCCCCCATTTAACGGACCGCCTTTAAGCAGAACCCAGCATGATAAGGAAAAGAGGCGAACACGGGCTTTTCAGAACGGAGAGAATTTCCCACTCGAGCGCAATCTACAAAGTCGTAAGCGCATCGACCATTTTGTCATGAATTTACCAGATAGTGCTATATCTTTTTTGGAGGCGTTTCGTGGTATCCTGGCAGTTGACGAACAGTACGATCTAACTTCCACATATGAGGTCATGCCAATGGTACATTGCCACTGTTTTACGCGGGAACTAGATCCGCAGAACGCGAAAGCAGACATACGCCAGGTACTATTTTTATCCTGAAGCTCGCCCTAGGCTGAACAATCCATCAGCGGGTGGAACACCAACTGGGTGTCCGTCTAGATGAAGATCTGTCTTTTCATTTGGTGCGCTCTGTCGCACCGAATAAGGAGATGTATTGCATTAGTTTCCGTCTTCCTTACGCAGTAGGATTCAATAGCTAGGTATCTGTAGTATTTCAACTCGGACCGCGATGGTCGGACCGGGTGATCTCGGCTTTCCGATCAAGGTCAACGCCCTAGTTATTGAAAACTTCGCGCCAACACAAAGTAATTTGTTTGCTTACACGTTAACCTTGTATTACTGCCTCTGGGTTCCCTTCCTCGTTCATGGCTTCAACCGTCCCGCCCACTCCCAGCGATGTGTCTGGATCCAAGAGCTCGCCCCTTTCATCCGCCTTCAAGACCGTGCGCACTGCAGTTGCTGTCCCGGAAAACGAGCTTAAACGTTGGAGAAGAACTTTTGAAACTAATGCTAAGGTCATCAACGGCGAGAAGTGAGTTATCTTGAATATAATCACATTATTTGGGAGAGTTATTCTCATCGTCCATGCCTCCATTCCAGGTTTCTGGATCCGGAAAGCTTTGTGAACGCAATCGCACCAAAGAGTGATCTAACAAAAATTGACCGTGCTCAATTTTCTATTCTCTTCCGCGTGGCTGACACTTCGCGGCGTGGGCTTATATCTTGGGAAGATTACACAGTATTCGAAACGTTGTTGAAGAGGCCAGATGCGGATTACTGGATTGCGTTTCAATTCTTTGACGTGTGAGCTTTATAATGGGATATCTTCTGTAGTTAAGCTTACCTGAAAATTTCAGAGACCACTCTGGTTATATTACATTCGACGAGTTTAAGACAGTCTTTTCCGCGAACATTGGGCCTGATGCCATTCCTTTTAATTTTGACTGGTGAGAAATGGAATATCAGTTTGTAGTTTATGCATCCGAGTATCTTTTTAGTGATTGGGTCAAACTATATCTCGGAAAGAAAGATGGGACACACGTTTTGGGCTGTTCGTTATTTCTCTTTTCAGATGAAGTTTTCCTGATTTCACACTCAGATAATGAGTTTACTCAATTGATGAAAGGACTGCAAGGCGAACGTCTTCGTCAAGCCTTCAAACACCTAGACAAAGATCAGGACGGGTATATTACTCCTGAACAATTTAAGCGAATCATTCTAGTAGCTCTTCTCCTTATCTTATCTTTCCTCGCTGATGTTGGACAAAGGAAATTGCTGGACATAAACTGTCTGATGCTGTCATAGACCGGTTACCTACACTATGCACTTTAACACCCGGGCAACGTATATCCTACTCAGAAGTCATTGCCTTTCATAATGTTATTAGAGGTTCGTGTCGAATTAGACATTCTCATGCTTATTAATAAATACTCTAAATGTAGAGATGGACATGGTCGAGAGGCAAATTTTTCTTGGTTTTGTATCGTAATCATTATATTGATCATTGGTAGGATCATCCGCGAAGCTACAGCGAAGAGTAAGGATGGCCGCATCGACCAGTCTGATTTCCTCAATTATTCTGCTTCCAGCTCCCGCTATTCTCTATTTACACCCATGGAAGCCTCAATCATATTCCATTTTGCTGGCCGTGGTTTTGGGAACCAGCGGCTGACTCTCTTCGACTTTGCCCAACTTTTAGATCCTAAGTGGAAAGCACCACACACTACCCTTGAAACCCAAACTCCAAGCACAAACGTTTTCAATACTTTCTTCCAGTCTGCCTATGGTTTCATTCAGGGTGGTACGTCATTGCATATTGTATTCGCTAGCAGGCAGTTAAAGTATTGCAAGGTGTCGCTGGTGCTTTCGGTGCAACTATCGTTTATCCCATTGACATGGGTAAGTGGCCTCAACATGTGACTTTTCTCAACTGAATGTACCTTCTCCACAGTCAAAACTCGGTAAACTTCATCAATTCTGTTTCAAGGCAATGAATTGATGTTTCTTGCAGTATGCAAAATCAGCGATCGACTGTTGTTGGTCAGCTTCTATACAAGAATAGCATAGACTGTGCCCGCAAAATTTTCCGCAACGAAGGCTTCCTAGGTTTTTATCGTGGCCTCGGTCCTCAGCTTGTTGTATGTAGTTTTAGTTGTGGTCTAGCTGTCCAACAGCCTTATCGATGACATGAGTTTACAGGGCGTTGCGCCGGAGAAAGCCATTAAACTGACTGTCAATGACCTAGTCCGTTCAAGAGCAATGGATCCCGAAACAGGACGGATTAAGTTCTACTGGGAATTAGCTGCTGGTGGTATGGCGGGTGGATGCCAAGTGGTATGTATATTTTTGAGATTCATTCCACAGGACGATACATATTACGTGTCATAGATCTTCACGAACCCTCTGGAAATTGTGTAGGTCTGTTGGTTTTGACCCAAAAACACTTTTTTTACCACGTCGCACAGCAAGATCCGTCTTCAGGTTCAAGGTGAGGCTGCCAAGTTAGAGGGTATCAAGCCTAGAGGTGCATTACATATTATTCGACAATTGGGTGTCGTTGGCCTGTATAGGGGCTCAAGTGCATGCCTGCTTCGCGACATTCCTTTTTCTGCCATCTATTTTCCAGCATACTCGCACCTGAAGAAAGATGTCTTCTATGAAGGGTATAATGGCAAAAAGCTGTCATTTGCTGAAACACTGGCAGCAGCAGCCATTGCGTAGGTTTAAGTGACACTGAATGGAACTATTCTGACGCGGTACATTCAATAGTGGCATGCCAGCTGCGTATCTCACTACACCAGCTGGTACACTCAGCTTTTTGTTCAGTCGCTGCGTCCTGATCGCTGGTTTCAGATGTTGTGAAAACTCGACTCCAAGTCGAGGCAAGACAAGGCCAGACTCACTACCATAGCTTGCGTGATGCTTTTGTAAAGATTTGTGCGTCCGCAAATGCTCACGTATGAACAAATTGCTAAGGGATTTTTTCTAGACCGTGAGGAAGGCTTCCGCGCCCTATTTAAAGGTGGTCCGGCTCGGGTGATTCGGTCCAGCCCTCAGTTTGGATTTACATTACTAGGTGACTTTGTTTTGTTCTGCCTAGTTTACCCCTGAACCTCTTTTACAGGGTATGAAACGTTGAAAAATTTGGTGCGTGAACAATACCCTTTTATCACTACTCGTATCTAATAAATGCAACCTGTGTACTTTAGCTCCCTGTGAGTTGATGTGAATTGTAGATTGGCAGTGATCTAACATAGCTTCTTTCCAGTATCCCTGGCAGGATGCTCCTCCTCAGGTCAATACTGCCCTTACGAGCCGTTCAGATGAACTAGCGCAAGTCCGAGCAAGAAACGCTCTCAAGATCTTGCTCGATGTTCACGGGGACTTCGGGAGACGGGCAGCTGCCTCAGGGGTTCCCCTATCACTGTCATTGTCGCCCCCGAGGCCGTCTCCTCCGTAACGGATGGACAGATAGATGTATATGTAACATGTTTGAACCGATGCATGAGCTTCGTTGGCACAGTGATGGTCCAATCGCAGTGTAGTATGCATACGAAGCCATAGAGACCCATCAGCATATCAGCACAACATCAGCACAACACAAGCGTTGACCGAGTGATTTGGGGTCCTATCTTGATTGATGCTTGATCCGGGTTTTATTCAGTGTTACATATGTAAGTTCTCACCTAAATAAGGAAAAAAGTTAGATATAAGCGGTAGTGTTGACATTTTTGCCGCCGAACGTCACCCAAGCTCTGACTAAATAGGTATGAGATCGGTTGTGAGTCTTTTTCTAATGTGCACCAGAGATCTTTACTTTTCGGGGGTCCTGAAATGATGACATTTGATACAAATGTCAATGGTCGTGAGGTTGAAGACCAAGTCAAAGACTCAAATACTCCTGCCTATCCAAACCTTCTCCTTCACCCTCTTTCTTTCGTTTTCGTTTTCTCTCTATTTTTTTCTTTTGCCTTTTCGTGGTAAGCTTCTGGATTTATACATTTATCCTGCCTAACTCATTGTTGAGAAGGCGTCTTAGCTCGCAGTCCACCTCGTTCTAACTGCAAGACCATTAACGCAAGCGTAGACCGCTTAACTAGCTTCGACTTCACTCTCTTGATTTTTTAGTTGCATTTTGCATTCCACCTCCCTTTATGAAGTCAGTTTTCTTGGGTCTCTCACTCGTCAGTGCCGTAGCTGCACAAGTTGTCGTGGGCTACTCTTCCGTCCCAGTCACGTCATCTGCACCCGCTGCGACACCTGCCCCTTACTCTGCCGTAACATCGGTCTATGGGTCTGCTCCCGCGGCAGTTGCTACCGATAATGCAAATGCCGCTCCTCCCTCTCAGTACACGGCTCCACCGGCTCCAGGCCAAGACTTTTACCAGTATATGCCCTATAATTCCTGGAGTAATGGAGGCTATAAGCAATTGCAATGTGGCTATGGTTACCAAAAGCAATCGGATGGGACTTGCGGTGCGCTAGCGTGGGTGAGTGATCGGATGATAGGTTATTCATAGCTCCGTTATTTATATCATGCTAGTATCAACCCCAGATCCAAGGCTGCTATGCAACAGTCATTGTTAATCAGTGAGTGTATCCCTGGTATAGTGCTCCTCGACTCAGAACCGACTCCAGAAATATCAATGATTGCTACAACTATGGCCAGAACTATGTTTCCACGGTCACTGTTACTAATCAAGTCACCGAGGTAATCTACTTCCCGCCTCGAGAAAATTCCCTTTCAACATATTTCACTATAGACCAAAGTTGTCCCTACTACGGTCACGATGACGGAGACTGCAACACAGGTTGAAACAGACTTTAAAACTGCAACACAAATATATACCTCTGTGCAATATGTTCCCACTACTCGTGTCTGGGTTTCCACCGAGGTCATCGACAAGACCAAGGTTCTTGAACACACCCTTACTGCTACTGAGACTCAGACCGAGACCAATGTCTACACTCGCACGGCTACAGAGACTGACTTTGCAACCCAAACCCTTAAGCAGACGGAGACCGCCACTGTTGTCCAACACGATGTCCAGACCGTTGTTGTCCCAACCACTTATTTCAAGACTTGGGAGACAACCAAAATCATTGATAATGTTCGTATTAGATGTCTTGATTCTGAGCGCTGTCATGCTGAAGACCCAAAAGACTCAGACCGTGGTTGAGACTGCTACTTCAACTCTCATCGATAAGATGACGTTCACTCAGACCGCTACCCAGACGCAAACGATGACTGATTTCATGACCGTAACTGCCATTAGCACCCTCGTTCAACCGACAACCTATGTCAAGACCTGGGTTCAGACAGAGACTGTCGACAATGTAAGTATCTAACCCTCCATCCATCCGAGCATAGCAAACTTACAATCTTGTCAGACCAAGACTGTCCTGAACACTTTGACATCCACTGTTTCCGACGAGCAAACCATCCTGCAGACCGTAACCTACCTCTCAACTGCCACTGCCACTGCCACTGCCACAGAGACTCAGATTGTCCGGGAGACCGCTCTCTCCGACTGTCTTGGCAATGTAGGTTGCCTTTAGATTTGTGTCTATGTCAGGTTGACCATTTTCGTACTAGTGCAAATCCTCCTGGGGCCTAATGCCTGGCAACAGCAACAACTGGAATGCTTACGCTTCTCCAAGCCCTTATGCCCAGCCCACTGGTGTCGCTGATTCCAGCGGCAGCTATGGCTCATCAGGCTCGAGCGGGTCTTACGGGTCTTCAAGTTCTAATTGGTCTTATGGTTCGAGCGGCTCGTCAGGTTCTAGCGGGTCTTATGGTTCGAGTGACTCGTCAGGTTCTAGCGGGTCTTATGGTGCAAATGGATCCAGTAGTTCTTACGGTTCCTACGGGTCTGGTGGTTCTTGCAGCTCTGGCTCCTGTTAAGAATCTTGTTGAGTGAGCTATATGTGAGTTTGTAAATGATGTCTACTAGTCACATCGTAATTCATGATGTCTTCAAGTAGATTTTGTTTAATCCATCGGACATTATCGACATTATCTACGAGTTACACTTGTGTTTCCATTTTATGCAATTTACAACTTGGGTTTAAGTATCTTTTTCACTGCTAGTCTGGGCCAATTTGAGCCGTAATGACTTGCAATGACTTGAAGTCTATTGTTATCGTAGAGTGTTGTCACGACGACCCGGCCATTCCGACTGTGACCACCGTGACCACCATCGCGGAAAAATAGACGGAAAACGATGCCAGTCAATATTGCCGATCAAGGCTCTATAGGGCCACTTGCACTCCTCACTGTTCCAGATGAATTTATAATTTTCTACTCTTCGCCCGTTCACGGCGAGTTGTGGTGCCCGGTAGATCCTTCATCATGTCAATACTTAACTCTGATAATGCTCAGGACTGTCGTGATGTTGAACACCTCATCAAGGACACATTTACTGGAGAAGAGACACCAAATGCACTGATCGTTCATGTCGGAGATCGATCGCAGTAGGTTTGATAGTTCCTTTTTTGCTAGTTTGGACTCATACATACGAGCTTTCAGATGGAAAGCTGAATCAAATCCATATCGAAAGAACCCTTGGTATCTTACGAGTATCCCAACGATCGTCGAGTTATATAATGTACGTTCCTTGGCGTTTAGAGCCTCGAGACGCTCAGTCAATTTGAATCTAGGGAAAGGAGGTCAAACGGTTGGTTGATAAGGAGATTACCGCTCAAAGCTTGAAACTTCTAGTGAAAGAGGGGTAAGGGTTTGCCTACTTGGCCAATGGGAAGAGTATTTTTGCATCAGACTTTAGAGTAGCCAGGTAATCCAGCTTTAAGTTCATTTTTCTACTTGGCGATTTCCAGTGAGTGTAGATGCATCTGTGTCTAAGTTATTGAGGTCGACGAAAATCGCCATTTTTGCCACCAGTTTTCAGTTGGACAACGATTCCACTAATTTCCATTTCCTTCCCTGCAACTGCTTTCAACATGTCCCATACTGTCAATAAGCTGATTGATACAGCAGTCAATGCCTCCATTTCTACACCAGTCTTTCCCTCGCAGGTGACAGTGGCTGTGCATAGCACACTTGGCCTATCTCTCAGATGTACTGAATCACCTAAAACAATCTCTGGGACCAATCGAACATCCACTCTTGTGAGGGCCATGGGATGGCATAGTGGAATAAGACCTGCTGTCTTTTTTGCTCCCATGATGCCAGCTAGCTGAGCAACAGTTAGAGCATCACCCTTTTGTCGAGCTTTCTGGACAGCTTCGCTCCCGGGATATGGTGTTTTTTGTTCAGGATAAGTAGATGTAATCAACCTGTATGCCATATCATTGATGTATATCCTGCCTGTTGCTGTGGCGGATCGTTTTGTCGATTCCTTGTCTGATACTTCAACCATGGAGGCACGACCGTGTTCATCTAGATGAGTCAACTGTGCTCTTGAACTATATGCACGCAGCTGTACCGGCATGGTAAGAACCTTAGGAAGAGGTAATGTTACGTGAGGCCTTATTGATCTTGGAGACAACAGCTTTGGAATTTGGCGATCTGAGTAATATGAGGTAGGTGGACCACGAATTTGGGAGAGGATCATCATCCACCTATGAGTATCATTGGTCTATTAGTTACCACATCAATATCCTCCATGCCTGCATGTTTCGCTTTCTTTCCGAGCACAGCTTGATGGATAACCTGGAGAATCTCATCGTCCGAAGCACCTGCTCGCATGACGTCGCGAAGAGAGATTTCCTCGGGATCAAATAGACAAACCTGAGAACGCATCAGGTTTGCCAAGTCAAGAATTTTTTAAAAACAACATACTTTGATCTGACCATCTGCCGTGAGTCGTAACCTATTACAAGTTCCACAGAAGTGATCTGACATGCTGCTGATAAACCCAAAGCTACCAGCGAAACCAGGTATGCGCCATGATCGCGCAGTATCGTTCGACTCGTCTGAAACGCGCATAACAGTTGGATGGTGTACTCTGACGCACTCGAGAAGTTCTGAAGAGGGAATCATTTTTTTCTTATCCCACTTATTGCCTGCCACTACGGATGAGACGATGCGAGCTCTCCGAGGAGGCTAGACGAACCCGTGAAAGGCATGAACTCAATGAACCGGACAGATATAGGCTTATGCCTAGTGAGCTCGACGAAGTCTAAGGCTTCGACGTCATTAAGTCCCTTGATCACAACCACGTTGAGCTTGATCGCCTTGATAGGAAGCTGTAGTGCAAGGTCTAGGGTCCTAAGAACGGTGTCGTGGCCTCTGCGTCGTGTTATGATCTCGAACTTGAAGGGATCGAGAGTGTCAAGACTGAGGTTTAGGTGGGTGAGCCCGTTCTCGACCAAAGCAGGCAGGCGACGATGTAGAGCGATCCCGTTGGTTGTCATGGCGAGGGACTTGAGACCATGCTGTTTCAGTTGATTGAATTCACCTCCTCGAAACTCAGCAAGGAATGTCAGTCTAGCAAAAGTGCACGTACCCACAAGGTCGATGATTCCTTTTCGGACTGTTGGCTCGCCACCGGTCAAGCGGATTTTTGTGACTCCACTTCTGACAAAGAGTCCTGCCAAGCGCAAAACCTCTGTGTTTGTTAGGAGACTTCCATCCTGCGAGAGCTCTATCCCTTCGCTCGGCATGCAGTAAAAGCCTTAAGCTCTGGTAAGGCTGCGACGATCTCCAAGATCCAATGCTCACATCGAAGATTACACTTCTCAGTAAGAGATATTCGGAGATAATCATGTCTTCTGTTGAATGTATCGACGAACTGACCAAGGAAAGGTCGGGTCGAGTCTATCATAGTGATCCTTTCCTGATGTGCCATTGGAGTCACTCAGATAGTGAATGCAAGGGCGCTGACCTTTGCGCGATTGTGAGCGAGTGTCGCTGTGAAGCGCACCTGTGAGAGTCGGGCGGCTCGACCGCAAAACATTGTAACTGTGAGAGCACATCAAACCATGGACCAGTTTAACGTCACATGTGACTGATTATCACAGAACGACGCGTGTTTGGTTCAAAGTCAAACGCGTAATATCACTTCCATTAACAGCGCCAGCATGGTAAAGACTGTACTGTTCTGCACGACCACAGGCTGACTTTATACGCAGTCGATCATGGAGTATAACGGTGGCTCCGTCATAGCCATGGTGGGTAAGGATTGTGTTGCCATTGCCTCCGACCTCCGCCTGGGGAACCAGGCTCTCGGCATATCATCTAACTTCCAGCGGGTAAGACCTTTTCATCGCTGATCACACATTTATTGACTTTGAATTAAGGTCTTTGGTATAACAGATCGTATCTACCTTGGGCTACCGGGACTTGCTACAGACGTGAATACACTGTAGGCACTTGCAGTCAGTTGGTTGACAAGTCCGCTGATCTCTCCAGACGAGATCGGTTTCGCTTTAGAGTGAACATGCACACAATAAAGGAAGAACGGGAGATTGAACCAGAAACTTTTGCACACCTCGTATCGTCAACACTATACGAACATCGTTTCGGGCCTTACTTCATTGAGCCCGTGATTGCTGGACTCTCAAAAACTCCGACTGGGGGGATCAAGCCCTTTATTGCCGCAACTGATCTTATCGGTTGCATCAACTTCGCAAAGGATTTTGTGGTGTCTGGGACAGCAAGTTCAAAATTGTTCGGTGTTGCGGAGGGCCTTTGGGAGCCTGACTTGGAACCTGAGGATCTGTTCGAGACGATCTCACAAACCCTGCTCAATGCAGTTGATCGTGACGCATTTTCAGGTTGGGGGGCCGTTGTCCACGTCATGTATGTAAAGCTCTTCATCAATGCCCATTACTGGCTGAACATCAAATTCTAGCACGAAAGACAAGGTAATCACTCGAAAACTCAAGGCAAGAATGGATTGAGTGGCCTATCTCGGCTGTACTTTAGATTGTTTTGCATATTCTATTAATCTCAAATGTGTGCCATCATACCCGTCGCAGAGGGATGCATGGATTTGATGCGTGATTCCGCTTCCCGAATTGGTCTCTGTTTGTGTGAAAAATCGGGATGTATGTCACCTGTGTCGTCCGAAGACTGGTTCAAGCTACGATATTCATTTCGCTTCTTGCGTTATATGTTGATACCACGAGACATTCAACGGGGCTACAACTTGACAGTGGGCCCCAATGGCGAGCAACTTATGCGATACAAAGAGGCAGACACTATTTCAGACCTCGTTTCAAGCATCCTTGGTCGCCGGATACAACTGCTGTAATATTGAACTGGTCTCGTCTCTCGAATGTCGTCCAACTGGCGAAAGTCATGTGCAGTTCTCTGCAGGATACCTTAGCGGAGGTTTTCATTTGGAATAACAATCCTGCTCCTTTGAATGAATCGGTCAGTTTGACAGTGCAGTGACAACAAGTTATTTGACTGAGTTTCGAAGGCAGGATTTTGCAGAAGCACGGTGCCCGAGCTACATGCTCAATATCTATAACTCACCTCAAAATAGTTATTTTCAAGCTCGGTTCCTTGCATGTGCTCGTGTAAGCACTCCGTACTGTTTCACTCAAGTCAGTCACAATTACCATGGGCGAAATCTGGTTGACTTCCAGTGCAGGATGATGACTACTTCATAGAACCCTCCATAGTCCGAACCATGCGCGCTCGAATAGCAGAAACACAAACGACTTCGTTGCACCTCCTTCCACCCCATGAGATGCTTTATTCACGCTTGAGTACGATCAAAATCGACCCAACTGTGCATACGCTATTTGCCTGGCTGGGATACGGAACTATAATGAAACGTTCAGAAGTCCAGAATTTCATGGACTTATTAAAAGCACTCAATGCGAACCAAGATATCCTCAAGATGGCAGACAACTATTTCACAGTTCTTTCAAATAGGCTGCCTGAATTATGGTTTGACCAGACTCGTGAGCTTGGAGGGGGGACACCATTTACAGTCGGAGCTGTGGGCGAGGAGAGAAACAACCATCATATTGTCAGTTGTTCAGTGATGTTGTTTGAGGGTTCTCACATGAATTAGGCAAATGCGGGCAGCATTCTCGACTCGATTATCGTCACAATGAATGATAGACCGGGAAAAGATCAACTTTACGTTGCCTTGCCGACTTCTTCCCTCTACGAAGACACCTCGGTCACTAGAGCAGCATGCAGGAACATCTCTTGTGTATTGGAAACTAATATTGAATTACTACCGCCAACAGTTGGGGACAATCTCTCTTCCGTATCTGAGATCATCAATCACATAAGGAGTCGATTCGATATGTTTGGCACTGCTCAAATTGAACATTATCTCCAGTGCTCACCTTCGTTTGCAGTGGATGCAAATTTGCAAACAAGCTTTTGCAGTGCTAGTAGTGAGTGTTTCTTGTCTGAAGCAGATCAATTTTAATTTGTGCAGGTGCGAAAGAGGGTGACTGGATTGCTTTAGATTGGATGGTGCCTACTGAAGAAAATTTGGAGCTGGCTCTTTTAGTTGACCACTCCACAGAGAAAGTTTTACAACACAGCCGGCTCGAGAGCTCTACCGATGGTCATTTCTGGGTCAGTCTCCAAATATCACAGCAGGTCAAGGGAGGCTTCTGACACGACCTTCAGGACAAATTGATGAACACGTTTGAATGCTCTACGGCAGAACAAGGATTCAGAGAATGCTGTATAGCTTTAACAACAAAATCTCCAAAAAAGGTCCAAATAATCCTTGAGAGCAATATTCCGTATGAGTGGAGAATTTACGAGATATGGTTACGGCGGAAAGACTAGTGGGTGGTAGTTGGTGACGTCGCTGTTCATTGTGATTAATAATATTGGCTATGTATTTATTTGGCAGAACCTTCAAAGGCAAGTAAATTGCCGAGATCAATGATCCACCCGAACAGTCCCCGTGTTATCACTGTCCTGTACTTCTTCCGTCAATTCCTAGATCTTTCCCTTGGACATGCTGAACACTGTGCTTCGTCGCACTGCCTCTGCAGGCAATGCTGTACTTACAGGAAACAGAACTATCTCTGTACAGGTGTGTTGAAGCATATGAGCCTATGACGCAGGCTCAACTTTGTTTTCAGTCTCTACTCCACGGCTCGCCAGAGGCAAAAAAGGCAGGGGAAATCGAAACCCAACAACACTCGAGGTTAATCGGAAGAGGAAAATATATTCATGCTTTCGAAAGTGCGTTCTGGCTAGCATTTGGTGTCAGTAAGATAATAGACGCCCTAAATCCAGCCCACCGTGTAAAGCCGGATAGGACAGACGAATATAAGAAAGCTGCGTGTGTGCCGTTTCTCCCTCCCCTCACGCTCATCTTTACGATTCAGTGAGGTTTACTACAAAGGTCTGCTAGAAGACGCGCGTTTGCAGATCAAGCTCACCGGAAACTGGGAGATTTGTATTGGCGAGAAAGATGCATTCATACATATCCTCGAGTATGAGAACTATGCAGGATTTGACAAAGCCACAGAAACAATCAAGAACTCAAGGGTAAGTGGTGAACGAAGTGGTTTTATGGGAACTCAAAGAGCTTGTAGCATCTGGAAGCCTATCGTGCTATGCTCCCTCACCTTCAGTCTCGAGCCACGCAACTGAATCAAGAGTTTGCCTTTTTTCCAACTGCCCCGCCTCACGCTCAAGGGGGGCTTTTCGAGTTACGAACGTATCAACTTCAACCAGGGGCTCTCCTTGAATGGGAGAACGTATGGTATGTTCTTCACTCAGTGTTTATTGCATCCACGGACTTTTGTAATCCAGGCGTCGAGGCATTGAAGCCCGTCGGAAATTTGTTGCACCCGTGGGTGCTTGGTTCTCACAAGTTGGGAGGCTTCATCAAGTACACCACATGTGGCAGTATCCGTGAGTCCTTTCTGAGCTATCACCAACAATAGCATTGGATTCTCCTAGGACGCTCCACGAACGCAAGGAAAAGCGTGAACAAGCCTGGCAGATAGATGGCTGGGCAGAAACTGTTTCTAAGGTTTGCTCAATATCTCAAATTCAATAGAAGACTGACATGATCTCTCAGACCGCCAAACTAGCAACTTTCATGGATTCTTTCATTCTCACGCCACTACCCTTCAGCCCTCTCAAATAAGCCTTTTCTTGTACAAATAGCTGTCGCTCGTTCTGCAAATGTACAACTTGTTCTGCCTTGGTGTAATCTTTCTTTTTGAGCCTGCGAAAGTGAGACCCAAATGGGGCACAGCCATTAAGTCAGCGGCGGGATCAAGGATCTTGTATGGATTCGTTGAGTGTTTCCGTGATGTTTAACTCATATGTAATTCCGTACGCTACAATCCTAAAATCATGGGATGGCAAGGCTCTGAGGCTTCACGAGGCCAGTCATCATGCTGATCTCCGTAAGCGCAGCAGTCGAGGTTTGTTCACTAGATTGATGGGATTAATCACCTAGCATGTGATCGATGTCGAAAAGCCAAAAAGTGAACGGTCTATAGAGGATACAACCCAGTGCATCAGCTGTGCGCTGGTAGATACTCGTGAGGTTTCTGTTCTGAACTTGTCCTGTCTCACCTGGTTCCACCATGCAGCATGTACATACCTAGGTAACTCATGATTATCTTTCACAAGAATCCGAAACTTATCATACGTTCTTCAGAGCCAAGCTTGAAACGAGGGCTTCCAAAGGGCTACGTCAATGCAATCGAACAACGTTTGCAACAGGAATATCTATTAGGGGCCATCATCCAGTGTCCAGACATTAGAGTACAAGGGTTTGTAAATGACTTGAAGCAAGATAGTCTGGCTCGTAAAATCATCGATCGAGCTCAGAACGATCCTTATGTGAGCCCTTACTCCGCTATATCCATGTTGGTTATAAACTCCGTTCGACCTGCGCTCAGGGGTTACGGTCTTGCTATGGCCCCGACAAGAGAATAGCAAGATAATCTCTCCGCACGGTTAATGGATTTATTTTCGAGACAGTCACAAGATTCCGCAGATTTCTTGACAGATCACGGGCGTCAGACGCTTCTAGCATACTAGCACCGTAGCGACGACATTCGAACGATTCAGTCAAGCTGTCGTATCCCTCCGATTGGAATAATATGTACATATTCAATGAAGTCATGTCTGTCATATGTAAACTTCGTCTAGTGACTTGCGATAAATCAGATTCCGACAACGATGCCAAGGATACTACAGAAAACATGGGTATACTCTCACTAGAGGTAGGTCTATTTATAGTTTAACTATCCTCCTGATAGAAATTTACAAGATTCGATATCATGGTTGCGTTAGTGGACTTCCGTTGTTGGGCCAAAATACTCGAACGGATGACCGAATGGAAGGGGGTATCTGGTGTGTTGCCCGACACCTGTCTATTCTCATTGTTCATTCCACAGGCGATTACCGATGGCTCGGCTCTTAACTCCTACCGATTATGGGATATCGGGAAAGACAGATTTGCAGTTTCCATCATGGGACAGACAGGACCTTTTGATAGAAATTGATTTCACGCATCTACATCCGGTTTTCCCTGTTATCCATAAAGATAGGTTCTTTGCTGGATATCACCATAGGTCAAGAATTTGGTTTTTCAGAGAAATCTGCTAAGACCTGTATGTAGGAAATATGGGTACGTATGAATTTCATTATGCATCTTGATATTTCAACGGTCCTCAGAAAACGAATCAGTCCCCCAGGCACGAACCAACACAAGAAATCAGTAGTGAATACAATTGATGGGAAGGACACAAATGGATAGCTAATACAAACCGTTACTACCTAAAACAATAGAATATGAAACGTCAAAGAATCACATGCATCGCGCAGGCGAGCATGAGATCCAAAATTCAGCAGTCAGGTCGCTTCTTCTGGCTATTTTTGCAATTGCCGCCCGCTTTTGCGATGAGGAGATAAGCACAAGTAAGCTGTGGGAAGCAGGATAAGTGTCTCAATCTTGCACACGGACTACTGGGTATATGGATTACAATTCATTACCGGTAATTCTTACTGATGCGATCAAATAGCCAAAGTGTTTCATATAAAGGCGCTATTATTATTGCTTGGCTATCGGGAATTCGGAATGAGTTTATGTTCCCCCATTGTCACTTGTTTCACCCGCTTTTCTTCAATGGAGCAAGGATGGATTTTCATTGGTCAGTTTGATTTCTTTGTGACATGTTATCGAATTCATTTTTCCAGGGGTGACCATCAGAATGAACCTTTAAGAATCTTTTTTCAAGACTGATCACAGTATTAGGCATTCGATCTAGGGTCGAAGTGGAAAGTTAACGGTTACGGTCTTTTTCGTCAAGAGGAGACACAAACACATCCAGACAGGCCCTGATCACCTCTTTAGTTGTGGTTCAATTTATATGGGTCGACTATGATAATTATAAATAGCGATAGTGATACACCCTTACCACATGTTGATTTTGTCTGTTCAATTTTTCGAATCCTTCCAGGATTGCTTATCAATTAATGGTCAGGAAGAGGATGTGGGTTTGTGGCAGCCACTTACCTCAGATATAGTTCCTCGGAATCCCGCTCCTGCTCGGATAATGAGTTGTTTTGTTGCTCTCTCGCATTTGTATAAGCTTTACAATCATCTGGTGTTATCCTGATATTGACATCACTTAGCTTTAATTGCGGGGACGATTATCAACAAGGTTTACAACATCCTTTAAAGATATAGAGATGAGCTTGAAATTCAATTTCTGTTCAGGCTGTTCGTTTATTGTCGAACAGATACCTTGGCTCAGTGTATCTCGTGCCTGAGGTCTTCTCAATGGCGTTAAGTTGTCGGATGGTATATTTACTATCCAATTACCCAAAGTCCAGGGGAAATGTTTTGACGGACGTAACTGATGATGCCTTTGAAGAGGAGGATTTCAACTATTCCAACGAGAACCCTGCAACAGCAATGTATCTGATCAACCCATTGGAGGTCACAACGGGGTGCAGGATTTCAGCACGCAAATTATGGCCCAGATGCTTGGAATGGATATTCCTGGGATGGGGTATATCATCCCAGCTATCAGTTGTGGCCCCCATCAGGGTACGAATGGTTTGCTTCTCAATCAATTTCTCCGCTGCAGATCCCGAAACAATTGGATTTCTGGATCTCAAATTGACGCCCAAGTAGGCTTAAAAATTGGACATACCCAACGTCCTTCGTCCCTGAGAATGAGAGTTACCGTCAATTCAGATCTTGATGGTAGCAATGTAGGTAGTTTAATCTTAGCAAAAATTTGACATAATTTTGTAATCTTATTCGGTTACCATCGCCATTAACCGGAAGGGTATGAACCATAGGTATCTGAGTTGATCAATGATTGAGTTGGCATGACCGAAATATCTCGGCTGCATAGGTTCTCTGGAGCCATATTCTTGAAGACAAGTATCCGTGTCATCTGTTGGTAAGAGTATCACATGGCACAACAAAGAATTACACGATCCAACATCCGGCTTTAAATTGCAATCAGCGGCATCAGGAATATAATTTGGGGTATATTTGAAGGCATAGGAGGCATCGTGACAATCTGAAACGGAATCAAAGACCGACCGAGGCCACGAATATTCTACGACATTCCTTGGATTATGGCTTCAACTTCCCCAGAATGGAAGGGTATATAGATGAAGGAAAATGGTAGTTCCATGAAGAAGTTGATTACAATCACGAGGTAAGCGAATCCACTGCAGAAAACAAATACCAAACAAAACAAATGCCAAGCATACACATGCATATATATGGAGAGATTGTGGAACTATTACATAATCTTGGATGCTAACTATAGTCAGAAAGAGGATATATTTTGCGGAGATCGTGAAGTTTTCCCTGCCTATTGATGTCTAGACTTGAAAGTATCCTCAACCCGGAAAATGCTTCTAGCATTCCAGAAAGGTATGGCCCCTGCTCTTTCTTCAACTCTAGCTCATCTTTCCCAGCACACGCGTAAACATCGACCGTCAGCCGCCTACAGAGCATTCCTCTCTGCCCTCGAATAGTCCTCCAGCTGTGGACCTCCAAAAAAACAACACTCTTACTGAGCACAAGCCACATCCAAACTGCCCAAATTCTCTTGATTGCCTTTCTGATACCAACGATCGCCCAAAGTACACCCTCGCTGTTATTATCCGATGTGCAATCCTCGGAAGCCCAAATCAACAACTTCCCGTTCGCAAACTCTATGAAGAGATTCAGACTAAGTTTCCTTACTTTAGAAGAAGCACAAGTTGTCAGGTGATATACATGTGATCTCCTTGGTGAAAGAACCCTACTTGACGTCTTTTCGTAGCAATCTATTCGCCATCTTCTATCTTCAGATAACTCGTATGAGCGTATTCCCCGAAACTTGTCAGACCCAGGACCTGGTCATTATTGGCGGGTTGTCGAGGGGAAAACATCAAAGATAGCTCGAAAACGCGGACCTAAAACAGCAGAGAGCAAAAAGCGTGGCCGTCTGCGTAGATCCTCTCCTTCTGACCCTGAGCCACCCTCCCACAAAGATAGCGATGAAAACGAGGAGGATCTTAATCTGATCCAGGACAAGACCGACGGCCCGATTGAAAGCGAGGCAGGTTCGAACAAACGTGTCCATAACCGCCAGCCCACAAACCATAGTACCTATCCTGCTCCAGTACCACAATCATTTTCGAGTACGGACGAGAGTCTAGGAGCTCACATGAAGCGTACACAAATGGAAAATGACATTTTGCGTCAACAGTCTGCCCAAGCTGTCTCAATCTCTCTCAAGCTGTCAGCTCAACTCTCGGATATGCAATTAGAAACTTCGAAATTGCGTGCTCAGTTGAGAGAAACGCAACAAGAGTTGGAAATAGAACATAGGAAGAGGAGAGAGGCTGAAGATGCCCTAGATACGAGCCAAGGAAAACACTGACGACACGCCCAGCCTTCATGTTCGCGACACTCTTTAGGAGATTTGTACTATGTGCTATTCTCTTCTTGTCGTTTCGGATTCGCCAGCCTATCCATGATGTAGGTTTGGGAGACGGACTGCTGAACATGTGTAAATGTAGATACGGATCATGTCCACAACGATACCCTCCAGTAGAATAGAGAAACGACATTACCAAATAATGGCAAATACATTAGTTTTCGTCTGATCTTCCTGTTTTACTATGGCAATTGGACATTCATCTTTGAAAACTTCGTGAGTTTGATAGTGGGTCAAAATCATCGCGCACTCACGGGATATTTCAAGTTTCAAGAATGTCCGATCGTTTGGTCCACTTTTTACCTCTGGTCCCCTAGCCTTTACACCGGACGGAACAAGGATTTTAACTTGCGTAGGGGAGTATATTCTACTGACAGACCTTGGTTCTGGAACTGAGATCTGCAAGTTTGTTGGGGTGAGTAAAATATCGGTAGCTGAGGATCAAGCTGATTGAAGCTACTAGGACTCCCAGACCACTTATTCACTGTGTGTGATACCGTCTGGAAAATATATAGTGACATTTTCCGCATCTCTATCCCTCTGCCTTTATGAGCTTCCTCCAGTGGGCTCAACACCAAGTAAACGGATCCAGTCCATTCGGACCATAGCTCGTGCACATGATTCGCCTGTACATGTTTGCAAAGCAGACCCCACCTCAACATATCTTGCGTCCGGTTCCGCGGACGGCGTGGTCAAAGTCTGGGACATCCATCATGGATTTGTTACACATGTGTTCAAAGGTCATGGCGGTGTAATTAGTGCACTTACTTTCCACTTCCCATGTGACGCGTCTTCTTTGGAGATGCCGACAATGCGCCTTATCACTGCGTCCGTTGATACCCACATTCGAATATTCAATTTGACAAGTAATGTTTCGATGTCTGCGGATGGAAAACCTGAAGCCGTATTGGAAGGCCATGTCTCTGTACCCCGTGGTCTTGACATCTCTAGAGATGGTCGATGGCTCGTCAGTGCTGGGCGAGATTCCGTGGTGCTGATCTGGGATCTCTCCTCCAAGGGTTCTCCGAGTCAATTGAAAAAGCCCAGCACACGTTCTATGCGACCTGTGCTGGCGAAAACGATTCCTGTGCTGGAACGAACGGAAGCAGTCGGGTTTTTACCTGCTGACCAGGAAATACCAATTGCAGTAAAAAAGAAAGCAAATTTACGTTTTTTCACTGGAGGTTCGGGATGCAAAGTCAGGATCTGGGATGCTCAGAGTGGGGAGGTGTTGTGGAAGTCAGGAGAAGAGATCGAAGGCGAGGATGAATCACGGCAAATTACCAACGTTTTGTGTGTTCTCACTTGGTTGAATTTGCCCTAACCTTCTAACTTTCTTAGATACATACCTGCAACGTCGACACTAGCGTCGGTACATGCCGACCAAAACATCATGTGTTATTTTTTGCCGACCGGAAAGCTTACACAGCAGCTCATTGGATACAACGATGAAATCATTGATGCTGCATTTCTGAACTCTACCTTATCGCTCGGAGATCCACAGAGCTTCTACCTGGCCCTCGCCACAAACTCCTCTCTTATTCGTGTCTATTCCTTAGAAACGTTCGATGCTCGGCTTCTGGCGGGTCACACAGAAATTGTTCTGGCACTCACTAGCTCTGCCAACGGTACATTACTAGCTAGCTGTAGTAAAGACAAAACTGCTAGGATATGGGTGCCATCGACATCAAAGGATTCTGCAGATTGGGGTTATCGTTGCGTGGGCATTTGCGAGGGACATGCAGAAAGTGTCGGTGCCATTGCAATGCCTCAACAGCAGCAGGGCGAGACGGAAATACTATCCTTTATGTTTACTGGAAGTCAGGATCGGACCATTAAAATGTGGGATTTATCAAATCTTCATCCAGACGGCCTTTCGAGCTCGAAATACGTCCGGTTTCATAGTCTTACCACCTTCAAGGCACATGATAAGGATATAAACTCTCTTGATATATCCCCCAACAATCGATTACTTGTTTCTGGCTCTCAAGATAGAACAGCCAAAATCTATGAGATCATCTATGCTCCCGGCTTCAAGAACTCGACAGCCCGCGGAGAGCTGAAATTTTGTGGAACGTGTAAAGGGCACAAACGTGGTGTCTGGACCGTCAAGTTCAGTCCAACGGACCGGCTCGTTGCTACTGGAAGTGGCGATAAAACTATCAAATTGTGGAATCTAGATGATTTTTCCTGCATCAAGACCTTCGAAGGACATACAAACTCAGTCCTTCGGGTGGATTTCCTGACATTGGGATTACAGCTCGTGACGTCAGCATCAGACGGCTTGGTAAAGGTATGGAATGTTCAGGACGAAGAGTGTGTGACCACACTTGATAATCACGAAGACAAGGTGAGTTTTTTTTTGCTGCTTCATTATCATTCGCTTACTAAAATTATATCCAAGGTGTGGGCTCTTGTAGTGAGTGCGGATAGTAAAACCATTGTATCAGGCGCTGCAGACTCTGTCATCACTTTCTGGGAAGATTCCACTGAAACAGAGGCTGCGGAGAAAGAGAGCAAGCGGACCGAGATGATTGTCAAGTATGTCCAATTGTCTACTCATTTTGATATGTGCACTGAGCCAGAGTACAGAGACCAAGACTTCCTGAACTATCTTACGTTACGTGACTACAAGAAAGCCCTTGAACTTGCTCTAACGATGAATCAGCCCGGGAGGCTCTTCTTACTTTTCAAGGAAATACAATCCTCATCCGAGAGAACAGACTGTTTCACTGGGAATACTCTCGTTGATGAAGTGATTCGTACACTTGCCACTTCGGACCTTGCGCTACTCCTCTCCTTCGTGCGTAATTGGAATTCGAATGCGAAAACCAGCGATGTTGCCCAACAAGTACTTCATGCAACCCTTAAACTCCGGTCTGCTGATGACATTTTACGAATTTTCGAGGACGAATTCGCTGCTAAATCATTTGTTAATGTTGAAGACGTGTCTTCCGCCACTGGAAAAACAGGAATAGCAGCCATTAAAGAGCTTGTTGAAGCGATCATTCCGTACACAGAACGGCATCTAAATAGGGTGGATCAACTATTGCAGGAAAGCTATGTCATCGACTATATTCTCGGGGAGATGGACGATGGCATGTTTGGTGCCAGTGATGGAGACTGTGGTATGGCTATGGAGGCCTACTGATTGATTGTCCGATTATTACCCAAGGAAATCGTTCCCATCCGACAACCTTGGGCTCCATTGCATAATAAAACGTACTCTCCATCCCTTATATTATCTCTGATAATTATATCATTCTGATCTTCCTCGATGAGGCCTTGCTCTAGTAAGAATCCCCGGAAGACACCGGGAAGGCATCCATATTTGGCGTTGGGTGTTACCCATCTTCCACCACGGTAAAAGGCGACGTTGTAGATGTCAGATTCCATGATATGGTCCTCCCGATCGATTAATAGTGCTTCAAAGTACGGACCCTCAGGTGTAAGAAGGCCTGGAATGCCACTTCGGACACGGGCCTGGTCATAGTGGACACGTTTTGTTGTTTTAGTTCTCGTGAACAACGATGGTTCAGTCGATGCTGGATCGAGTCGGACTTCAATCAGGTTGCTGAGATAAGATATCGGCGGTTCTCCTTTTGCCAGTAAGCTTGGGTCAGCGGAAAGTGGTGGCACAGGTACGCAAGTTATCTGAAAGGCACCTTCGTGGTCGATCGTGATTCGTATCTATCAGGAGGAATTGAGCCTTGATCCAATGTAAGAAAGTGGCAGCATCTTGCCCGAAGAACTATTGGATCAGTGCTATTTGACATTTTGTACGATTGAACTGCTTCGTCGAGGAGAAGTTTGAATTTCTCGTAGTCCTCCAAGACTTTCAGGACGCTGGTCCACTCATGGTCCCAAGCCGCGCTCACGAGGCGCTGGTAATGGTTTGCACGAAGGAGAAAGGGGCAGGGCTTGTCCTGATCATTGTTCCACGAAAACTTGATCAGACCTTCGTCATATCTCGTAGTAGTGAAGAGAAGATATTCTGGCATGGTTAATGCTGTCGAGAGCTATATGAGGTTGTCAGGTTGTTCAAAGTCAACATTGCGGATCAACTGTATGGCGTCATCATGGTATGCAATGTTACCATCTATGAAAGCACATTTTCATCCTGCTCATGGCTCAATTTATGAGCAGTTTGATTTCTAAGCATCCAATCTCTTGGACTGTGATCAGGCAGATGCTCTACAAGACTGATCAGTTATTGATGCTGGCTACTGTTTTTTTTACGTCATTGCACACCATTGAACACACTACAATGTGTAGGACTGAAAGCCCCTGCAAAGTATGACTTAAAATACCACTACTGTCCCTTGCTCAATCTGCTGTCCATTCCAGTGAGGCCCACCAGGGTATGACCAAGGGTAAGGGTAGCTATCAGTCTACCCTCAACTCTACCCTTAACACAATAGTCAAGGTAGAATTTACCCCCAGGGTAGAGTAAATCCTTGAAGATAAAGTATTCTTTTATTGTATTTATTTTGTGATTGATATATCATTATCTTAATCAGAACACCGCGGACTGCCACCGAGCCCCGCGTTACAAATTGCTGATTTTTTTTTAAAAATCAGAATAAGAATTCGGCCAATGTAAAGTCTGTTTTTCCATCACTTCAATATAGGACAGTCAGTCCTAATGAAGTCAGAAAAACAACTCCGGCAAAAGCACATAATGCACCATCAATTCAGTTCATCGCCTCTGTGAAAACAATATCCTCCAACTCTCAGGCGCTATCGCATGCACAACAGCATCAGAATGAAATTTGGTACTAGACGTCGGGAAATGTTCTCTCTGATGGAGGGTAGATATGGCTGTGGGTACGGGTAGCAATCAAACTACCCGAGGGTCGCCACTGTTGGGTTGTATATGTATCTCACCCACGTTCTAGTATACAAATGAGAACGATCGGGACGTGCACGTGACTGTGGGTGACTCCACGGCGCCGATATTTATGACGCGCAGTGACCAGGCACTTCCCACTCTGCACCATCATTGGTCGAGAGCCAACTAGTCCCAATGTTCACTGTCAAAGCCACATACAGAGGTGAGACGCGCAAGCTTTCGTTCTCGCCGGATATCTTCCCGTCTTTTGAACAGCTGTACAGTCAAGTAAGTGACGACTTGCTTACCAAGAAGTACGTACTGAAGTCAGGTAGCTTTACCGCATCTTCTCTATCAATCATCCTTTTTATCTTTCCAAGCTACTTTTTTCTCCCAATGCAATGCAGGGTGGTCGGATTCTTATTGGAAGGGAAGTCCATACCCGGGAAGACTACGACAAGAGCATCCGAGCCTATAAAGATCGAAGGTGGCCACAGGGCCTTTTGAGGTTTTCCCTCTACGATGAAATCTTGCATAGTTCGGCAAACAGGAATACCTTGTCTTCGTTGACTCGTCCTCCAGTATCGATACTTTTACCGACATCTCATATTGTTTCTTCTCCCCCTATTCCATGTCCTTCTGCATCAAGCGCAATGGATGTCGATAAAAGCACCGAAGAGCTTGCTGGAAAGATTGGATTCCCTCCATCGTGCTGTTCTGTCCAGTCTACGAAGGCTGATATTGAGCGACTCATTACAGAGTTCAAGGAGGACTTGGACCATATCCTCAAGGCAAGCTTTGTCTGGCAAGGAACCAGTTCACCATCGCCTGCACTGTCTATAGTTCCACTGTCTGCTCCCTCGACTTCGACGCTGGATGTCTGTGGTGTCCAGAATAATTCTCCAGTTTTATGTTCAATCTGTGCGCAGCAGGTATCTTCGTGGAACATTTGTGACCGTTGTTATCTAGTGGAGGTACGTCAATAGCAGTTCGTAATCTATTGCAGCTCAATGCTTCATCAAAGTGCAACGACTGCTCAGGCAAAACAAATCCTTTCTGTTTTGGAAGTACGGCCAATCATCAATGGGATCATCGTTCAGCAAATTCCTTCCCCTTGTGTTATGTAGGTCAGGAATCCGCCCAAATGCCTTGTACGGATTTTATGCCTTGGTCAATGCCCACACATATTCCATCGTATTCTGGTGGAAATAACGCTACCCCGGTGCCCCGTCGATCTGTACCAACTGTCCCCAATGATTCTTCTCTCAACACTTTTTCAGTTTGGCCTGTGATCCACCATGGTATTACTTGTGACAGTTGTAAGAACACCATCGAAGGGATTCGTCATAATTGTCTTGAATGCCCAGGTTAGTATTTTTCATAATGAGTCGGGGAAATCAGTACTTACAGTTGTTAGACTATGATCTTTGCACTACATGTATCACTTCTGGCGGGGCTGAGAGGCACAATCCGTTCCATGAGTTTTCCGAATTAACAACGCCAGTTGATGTCCATAGTGATCGTGAAATCAGTGAGCAAGGAGGAAATGGGGCGGTGGCTATTTCTTCCGAAAGTGTTATCCATCAAGCAATTTGTGATCTGTGCGACTCGCAAATCCGGGGGGATCGCTATGTGAGTTGCTTCGAGTATCTTGCATGTATCTGACTTTATGTTTGTGGCAGAAATGTGTGCATTGCCCTGATTTTGATACATGCTCGAGCTGCTTTAGGTAACACCTATTGTTATGGTTTCCAACTGACTCACGAATTTTCAGCATTACGGGAATTCAACATCCCAAGCATAATTTTGTCAGACTAGGGCGTTCAGAAGATTACATTGTAAGACAACTCATTTCTCTCATTTCTGTATGGGCTCATACCCCAATAGAAACGCCACGACCACGTCGCCTTTTCCCATCTTGCGACCTGCAATAGTGAGTGATCCAGCTCACTGTCAATCATCACCTACTCATTTTTCTAGTTTGCACGAAACGCATTCATGGTGTCCGCTACAAGTGTATGCACACCGATTGTCCAGACTTTGACCTCTGCAGTGTGTGTGAAAGCCACCCAATTGCCTTACATCCTGACAATCACCCATTGTTAAAGTTGAAGACGCCTGAGAGTGTTATTCCCCAAGTCAGTCATTATAAGCATTCTGCTTCCGTTGTCGTCACCAACGGAAGTCATGAATCTATGTCCACTCAGAACATTCCTCGTTCCCCTGATCAGCTTGCAAGTGGATCGTTTATCTGGGGATTTAGGCATGGACCATCTGAATCGGAAAGCTTTGACAAACCAATGCCTTTGGGTCGACCGATGCTTGTCCCTCGCCTGGATGAAATTTCGCCCCCGATCAGTTGCGCTGTTCCCGCACAGGGGGCACGTCCTCTCCCTGTCCCGCCTCAATCATCCGGGTCGTTCCGAGTTCGTGATTTTGTGAATGAAATGCACGTTGCACCAGGGGTTCGAGAGAACCATGGCCGACAGACGCCTATGAGGGATCACGAGGGTGATGTGGGTTCCCCCAAAAGTGCGGTCTGGCCTTGTAATGTTGGGCTTGAGCGCCTTATGGAGGCTGTTTCTATTGCTGAGTCCCCGCCAATGGGTGAGGAAACATTGTTGAAACCACCGTCCCACGGGATAACACCGGTGATGGAAGCAAAACCTTCGCCGCCTGCGAGTATGTCGCGACAAACGCTGGCAATGTTATTGAGTGGCTATGGAAGCACCGGGTCAGAGGACAAACCTTATGTGATGGGGTCACGAGCGTTGTCTCCCGTGCCCGTAGATGATCATGATCATGATAACGAACTTGCCAAGCTCAGTGCCAAATTTATCGAAGATTTGACAGTGTCAGACGGACAAGTTTTCCCTCCTGGGGCCGAGTTTGTGAAATGTTGGAGGATGGAGAATGATTGTAGAGATGAGTGGCCTGATACGACAGAATTAGTTTATGTAGCTGGTGAGACGCTGGGTATGCAGAGAGACGGTGCCGTGCACGTCGGTGCTGTCAAACGTGGCATGGAAGTTGAAATATGGACAGGGGAGTTAAAGGTACGGATATAAACTCTGTTTAAGCAATTTGCTGACAAAGTCAGGCCCCTGAGGTGGCTGGACGCTACGTCAGTTATTGGAGGCTTCGAGATGGCGATGGAAGGTTATTTGGTGATAGCATTTGGATTGAGTGAGTATTGCATCGATCAAGAATTATGGATCTGATGGTGAATTGATAAAGTATTGTGGTCACGGATGCTCAATCAAGCTCAGAGTGCGACAAGTCAATTGCATCGTCACTCGTTGTCATGCCTCGGCCGAGTGTGACGGGGAAACAGGGGTCATTGTGTCTGGCATCGAGGGCTAACTCGGATACAGATTCACTTGTGAGTATTCCATCATCAGATGAAGGAGTTTGGGAACAGGTTGGGACGTCAGTGGGAGGATCTGAGAGGAATGCGCAGGTGAATGATTATGTGGTAGTTTACGATGATCAGTCGTCGTCGTCGTCGTCGGAATAAATGTACAAATAGGATTTATATTCATGTAGGTTTGAGAATGATAACAGCATCTGTACCAACCACCTGAGTATCGACGTGTCGGAAGAGGGGGCTCTAGAAGGGACAAGTTTAGCAGGGATTGTGAAGGCAAGGAAAAAGGACAGACGGCAATGGGAGTGGAGTATGCGATGCCGTCTGCACCGACGAGAGTTGGGGCTACGGTGATGATGAGGGTATGGACCAGGGCAGCTTGCAAAAAGGAGTCGATGATGCGAGCACCGCCTTCTACCATGAGGGATTTGATTCCGAGGTGGCGGAGTTTGAGAAGGACCTCGGGGAGAGAGAGCACTGTGGAGGAAAAAGGGAGGGCGTGAGAGGAGAGGAGAAGAGCATACTGGTCTGAGAGGGAGTGAGCTCGATGATCAAAGCGCCTGCCCGGGAGAGCGTATCACGTCGGTGTTGCCAAGGGGCATGGTCGAGCAGCGGGGGAGAGCAGATAATCCAGGGTTGGCGACCGGTGTTGGCAGCATAGTTTTGCAGAAGCCTCGCGCTGGGAGAGAGACGGAGAGCGGGGTCGAGGACGATGGGGATGGGAGAGGGGGCAGGTGAGGGGAGAAGACGAGCTGGACGAGGGCAGTCAGACGGCGAGAGAGAAAGAAAAGAGACAGACTGTTGAGCTGGGGGTCGTCGTTGATGGCAGTGCGGACGCCGACGAGGATGGCGTCGTGGAGGGCGCGGATGTGGTGGGTGACGAGCATGGAGTCTGCGCAGCTGAGAGGCAGCTGCTGGCCGTCGGCGCCGGCAATCTTTGCATCGAGGGACTGGGCAAAGGAGAGGCAGACATGCGGACACGACGCCGGCGGTGGCTGCTGCAGATGCGCGAGGGCGGAGGCGAGGAAATGCATGGGAAGGGCACGTGATGCAACGTGACGCGTGGAATATAAAGCGACGGAGAGCGCTCAAGCGCCAATGCTCCTCCCCACCTCCCCCCGCAAACTGCGCAGACACAGTCGCGTCGCCTCCGCACCCCCCGTCCTCGCCCCCATCGCCTTCCACAACGGTCCCCTCCTCGACCTCGACCACATCTTCCTCAACCCCCAGCCCTCCCGCAGACTCACTAAGCGGCGCATCCCCCAAGACCACTCCGTCCCTTGCTCTTCTTCTGCTGCTGCTGCCGCCGCCGCCGCTACAGGGAACCCTGCCGCCAATGTCTCTGCCGCCCCTCAGATCGCCTCCCATCCGACTCCCCACCGCTCCCACAGCGATCCCACTCGCCGCAGCATTATCAAAAAACTCAGCTTGCATTCTCCAAGCTTTTCCTCTCCCCCTACCTCCTCCTCCTCCTTCAGCAGATGGTCAAGGCGCAGATCTCCGCCTCCCCGCTCAGCCCCACTCCTCCCCCTCGTTAGGGCCACCTCCCCCTTTACCGTCGATATGGTATGTTCACTATCATCATCTCTCTACCTCCCTCTTCACATCTTCCTACCAGCCTCGCGCTACGACCTTTACTCTCGACTCTGACTCCTCCAGTCCTTCCTCGCCCACCGATACCCTCGCTTCTTACCCTCTCTCACACTCCACGCATCGCAGGTACACGTTTGCCATGGCCATGACCAACGATGACATCACAGACGAGACTCTTGTCGAACAGCTAGAACGCATCCGCTTGCGCAAAAACCACCTCGATCAACTCGATGACATTTGGGACCTCGACCACGTCCTGTTCCGTAGTCTCCAATCCTCATCTCCTTCTCTGCCTGATTCAACATCCACCCACCAATGGCATACTGCCCGCAGGCTCCTACTCACCTGCCGTGAGCTCCTCCGCACAGAACGCCATTATCTCGTTTCCCTACAGGCTCTTTTGTCGTCTCAGACCCACGGCTCTCCTCCACCCTTGATGTTGACCTACGTAGACCAGCTCGTGAAGCTCAGCCAGTCTTATCTCGCTTCCATGCTCTCAGATCCCAGCTCCTCCGGTGTTGCTACCGCTTTCTTGCACGTCGAACAACCCATGGATAACGTCTTTGTTCGCTGGTGCAGTGTCGTCGGGCTCTGGTTTGACAACACCAAGGACAATCCAAGACACTATCCAAGAAAACTCACCAAATCGTGTAAATGTCTGAATGATGAACTCAAGGGCCCTGAGCAGGATGATCACGACCAGGACGAGCACGAGGATGACCTGTTGGCTGGTAGCCGCCTCAAGATCAATTCTTGGCGCCGTAGTCTCGCTTCATTAACAGATCTAGCTACCAACACTCAGAAAAAAGACAAAACTTTGCTTCTCCAATCGCCCATAAATAGCAAACCCAAAAAGCCATCCATACGTGATTTGGCCATTCTTCCGACACAAAGGATCATGAGATATGTCTTGCTCTACAGAGGTCTGTTTTCCATCTGCTATCTGACCATCACTCTGACTCCTTTTGACACAGATTTGCTCACACATACCCCTTCAACCTCTCCTTCCCATGACCTTGTTCAACGTGCCGCCGATGCAGCTCTCCGGATCGCACAAAAGTGTGATCGTGCGCAGACCAACTCAGCTTTCATTGTTAATACCACTCACAAAGTTCCTAAACCTGTTGTCGCTCCGGCGCTTTCTGTATCTGCTTGATTATCGCCCATCTCACAGCATTGTCTATGTTTGTTGTCATTCCTGGCATCCCCTCTTTTGTTTGCTTCTTTTCCTTTTCAGGACACCTCAGATGAACTCTATGCTCAAAGTTGTATTATTAAATTCCACTATATATACAATACCCATTCTTTTTTCGGTCATTACAATAGCCGAGTATCAATAAATATGCTTTACACGTGGCTCCTGTACGCTAGTTTCTGAAGCGAGGACTCGGTCCATGTGGAAGGAATACTAGTTCTTGAGTTTGTGGTATTTTCAGAACATCATTGTCATCATCATCATTGTCGCCGCCACTACCGATACCAACACCTCTACTGCTTTCCTCGAAAAGTTGACAAAGACGGGAATGTGGGAAGATATGTCGACTGGGTGAAATTCCTCCTAGTCTTGTGTGAATGTGATTTTCTCCAACAGAAGATGCTCTCCTACGGCGTTGTGGTAATATCAAGACAGGAGCAGAAGCAATAGTCTCACTATCGCCATGTCGATCACGTTTAGGAGCTGGAACCGGAGTCTGAGGGGACGAAAAAGACAATGAAATTCGAGATGTTTCGCGTGGATTGGACTGGGACCTCCTATGTAAATTCCATATTCGGCTCGTGTTCTTATCATTGGAGAGACAGGTCCAAGGTTGCACATCTTCTTTCTCCTCTTCCTTCTCCTCCACTTCCCGTGGTGGTGATGGTAAACATGGGTTACGAATCACACTGGATAACGGTTTCCTCTCAGCCATCAATTTCGGTCCCACTGTTTTCTTCACAATTTGAATCAACTTGACTTTCTTTCCTTGACTCGGGTGTAACATGTGAGGAGAACATGTGAACGTATGCGGTACAAGGATCTTTTCACCGTCCACAACCTTGCCAGTTTGTTCCGCACGTCGATCTTCAACAGAGTAATCAAATTGCCAATAAAGTTTAACAGCGGCATCTAGTCCTTGTTTAACCTCAGCATTATCATTCAAAGTAGGAGACGGTGCTAGCATCACAGTCGGCGATGCAATCTCGGTTCCATGAACAGTATACATTCCACTAGATTTTAGACTGAGGTAGGCCTGACGAGAAAGGAAATCGCGGCTCTCGTCTCCGTTGATAATCAGTCGCCTTAAAATAGGCAGCCCGTCAAGTGGCGCATAGTGAAACCGAAAGACCTCTCTGGTAGCGGGCACAAACGTGATCAAATCCACCTTGATAGTTCCACTTTCCATGAGGTGGCATCTCGTAGGCTTAAACAGAGGTTGAACCGTTCGAAACCCCTCTTGATCAATCAACAGAGACAAAGTCACGTTTTCAAGCCAAGAATAGTGTTGTAGATAACCTCGCGAGGCGATTGTACATGAAGGAGGGACGTACGACGTGAACGGAGACCTATACGAGAGTTTTTGTGCCGCCACCGCCGCCGAAACTTGGGTGTCGGGAGAAATGCTAACTGTTGAGCCTATTCCACACTCGGTTGCAACTCCATCTCGTTGTCGAGTCGTAGTCAGAGCCTGAATCATCGCCGTATCTCCGGCAGCATTGAAAGCAGGAGATTCCTTTCTGTATTTTGGTGACCCACAAGTACGGTATATCGCAGGCCGCCGTGAAAGAGATGAAGTCGAAGCCAGTGTCGAGATGCCCCAAGTACCTGAATTTTCTCTCACACAAAGTTCTATGGAACTCATTTCTTCTGAAAGAGTCCCGTCTGTGAAAATTCTATAGGTCAGTGAAAACGCAACTCAATAGTCCAACAAGGGTGAAACGAGATCTGGACCTTGTGTGGCGGACAATGAACTATCCCCTTTTGGGAAGCTCGAGACCGGATTTGCGGTAGTCGACAAGTTCAAATTTTGTGACGGCACACCAACCTCAGCCGGATCTTGTGGAGATGCACCTTTGAAGCCGGTAAGATCATCAGAACTCTGTTCCAGCCGAACGGAAGCTTCGACCCTATCTTTTGTCAATGCGGATGAAATAAGGTGGTCCCATTGAGACGCGCTTATCCACGAATCCCCGTTGCACGCAAGTGTATCTCGAACAAAACCCCCAGCGGCAGTATTCGAAGACCAGCATAGTGAAAGTCTGTGCCCATCGTTTCCACGTACAGAACACCCGAAAGTATCGAGCGTGTGATCCAAGTCTTCATGAGGTAGTCCCTGAGAGACTTTGAATGAAAGTCCATGTCCGTCCAGAGCGTGGTCAGAAATGAGTAAAGTTGATTTAGAAATGTCAAATTCCCAGCTGCGTGGGCTAGAATGGGGGGCCATAAGATATGAGTCATGCTGTTCGTCAAAAGGTACCGCTGTTGGGAAAGAATTTTCGAATAATAAGATAGGAATTTCTCCGGATGTAATGGATGTAGATAAGTCGGAAGGAGACAAAACTGGGGAAGGAGGTATAAGCTCAAGAAGAGCGATGAGACTAGGCGATGACGGGGGTGGGCGAATAGTAGATTGGCTGAGCGCCTCTGCCATTGCTATGGTTATTTGTACAGCTAACCTGGTATCGCAGAAGAAAGGAAACCTTGGATGACAGCGGATGGAAAAGAAAAACAACAGCACAATACTTATAAATAACTCAGCTACAAGCGTATTCTAAGTGCATGCGAATGTCGGGTTAGAGCTCAATCTCGCCTGCGAGGACGAGTTGTTTTACTTTTTCCTGCTTGCTTTTTAGAAGGGCCCTATTCTTTAACACACAGTAATCGCCAAACTCATTTTGAAGTTGCCAGGTTTCCCCTGGTAGCCAAAGTGTGCGGGTCAGGCGGGAAGAGAACCTCGGATCCAAGAATGGTTCACAAATCGCCCGCTCCCAGATTCCAGAGTCAGCTACAAATCGAGGTTCTAAGGATGATTCGACAGGATGTAGGGGGTAGTCGAGGTCGATCAGATAGTCACAAGTTTCGGGTTGGACCTGTGTCCGATACAACGTTAAATGTAATATATGCATATAACCTGAAGTTACGCACATAACGAGAGGCGTCTTCTTTGTTTAGGTCATTAACATCCGCTGGAATATAGCTGGTCTCCGGCCTAGGCCACCAAGAAGCATTGAATGCATTGGAATTAGCGGCCTCGTTGAAATGCCGAGGCAACTGTCCGCGGAAATCACTCTTGATGAACTCAACACGAATCCCTGTGGGTACTAGATAATGGCCAGTGAAGCGATGCCACTCTTTCCCAAGACAGAGAACGAGGTTGAAATGCTTTATAGGAGTGAGGTCTATGGGTGGCTTGTCATCTTCTTGAGTTTCGGGTGGGAAGATGGGGAGAAGGCCTGTACTGTTCAGAAGCTGGGGTAACTCAATCCCTCCAAATTTGGACAATACCGAGAGTGGAGCATGATAGTATACCCACTGTGCACGAATGCGGCACAATGATAAGAACGCTGTTCCTACAATGAGAGATAGGGTGAAGTTACGGAAAATTAATGTTCGTGATGCCTAAGAAGGGTCAATAGACGATGGATCTAATGGATTAGCTTGACTCACCTGATAAGGAGACTTGGTAACTTTGATGAATGCAACTTCCATCCAACCCCGCATAAGATATAACGTCACAGCCGCATTAAAGCATAAGAGAGGGTAAGCTGGGAACATGAACCGCTCTTCCTTGTGAGCTTGTGTGGTCAGGATGACTAACCACAGATAGAAAGGCGCAAGACGGAGGGTGAGGAGGGTGAAAGGTGAGCTTTGTTCACCAGTTGCGTTAGCGAAACCCAATCGTTTGCGATCAATGATATAAGTGATGAACAATGCAGGTACCGAGAAGAGGGCGAGCGGGAGTAGATAATTGAAGTTGAGAAGTAGGTTATTGATGTAAAAGTGCCAGGGGGACGTTCCATAGAGATCGGGACCTCGTCCTGCCCCGCCAAAAACATTATACTTGACAATATTCCAGGGTACGACTGTCAGTTTACCATAAGCCACAGAGTCAATGCCAATTACGGGCACCTTTCAATAGGTCAGAGGTAAGTTCGGGAAATATTGGTGGTCAAACACATACGAAGATCAAACTTGCGGCTGCTGCAGATATTAGAAATCTTGCCCATCGTTGTGTCAGCCATGAGCCCCTAGCTTGTGGTGCTACTCTATCACCGCCGTACAAAAAGAGCTCTTCAAACACAAAAGGTATAGAGATGGCCAGAGCAAATGGCCACCCAACGATGGCACCAAGGGCGAAGAACAGAGTTGCTCCGAGGGTACGTCTTCGATTATCCAGTGTTGCTGGCTCTAAAGCATAAGAAAATGCGAAGGCCGTCGTGTACATTGCAAAAGAAGAAGGCAAGAAAGCTGAGGAGCCCTGTTAGCAGTATGCAGAAACTGAATTGTAGAATTTACATGTAGACGCATTCCACATGCCAGCGCTCGGAAGCATCATGAAGAAAAGATAACGGCCAACTCGCTCGTTGATTTTGGATACTACCGTGTGGTAGAATGTGCATTCGGCGATGGTAGAAATTCCCGCAAGGAACCAGCGAACAGCAAAAAATACAGGTCTCTAATAGTATTATGTATTATGAGCTCAAAATGGATGGATCCCGGGATTTTTTTTATCATACCTTGTTGGGGCCCAAAAGTAAGCTGGCAAATCTTGCAGGTAACAGATGGAAGAGGATATAGGCCCAGCTTCTGATGCCATACTGAGGAGTGACCTCCCAAGTCTGGAATCCGTATCCGCGATGAAGAAAATGAAGAGGCTCCCAAAAGTTGTAGACTATGGGGAAAGTCAGCTGGAAGTTAGTTGAGGCTCGAGCCTCCGGAGGAATATGACATGACCTTCATCGCAATCGTCGATATTGGAATACATCGCCCCTAGAGCACGTACTAGAAGCATGATGCGAATGGCAACGGAGAAACTCGGAGTCCATGGTCTACGCTGTGCCCTGGAACAAGTTCAAACATGCACTTCGGTGAGTCCCGAGGCTACGCACCTACGAAGTCGATCCTGGAGGATTCCTGTATGTCGCGGCTCTAGCTTGGACTTGACTTCGGCCCCAGGATGACGAAAGCGCAGTGTTTGGAAGTTGGATGCCATTCTAAAGGTTTCCCGAAACCTTTGAAGAGTATGCAAATCTCACCGCAGTGCTCGCTCGGCACAAATGCGGAAGGTTAGTTACATAAGCAATGATTAATCCAATGACGGACTTCGGAAACTCTGGAATATGCCGAGATGGCATCCCAGAAACGTGCAGATCTCAGGTACGTTTGCACTATTGGTTCCCGGTCAGTCTCCACTGGGCTGAATAAGCTAGCCAGGCTGCTATCACTTCTATCGGAAGAAATCCGCCGAGTGAGGAGAATGTAGATAAGCATGCTTGCCCGCGCAAACGAGCTTAAAATACCAGATAGCCGTTGGGTATGAGATCTTAAAAGACGAGAGGTTACTGTGGGAGCGAGGCTGGATGCTCGGATACATGCGGCGAACAGCAGGGAGTGGATGAACTAGCGGGGAAAGAAGAATCTGACGTAGAAAAGGACTTTTTTTGCGACTCTCTGCTTGATTAGGAAGTAGGACTGCTTCTTTCAGAGGAGGAGAAACGTCTGTTTGTATCACCCACCCAATTGACGTTGCTTGCTTCTTAATAACAACTCTCTTTCTCTTTCCTTCCCTCCTCTTCTTGTGTTTTCCATCATCCCCTCCCGCTCTCTTGCCCTCCCATGGATGCTGTAAGTGTAACTGCAGACCATTTTATCTATGTTACTCAAGTCTACTTTTGTGGTGAGTACTGATAAATAAGTTTTCTGGTCAGATTAACCTTACCAGTGATTTTTTCTTACCAGCAATGTGTAAGGCATCTCGCCTTTCTGTTCCTATAGTGCTAACAACTTTCTAGATGCTGTAGTCCTCTGGGACTGGCTCATCAGTCTGCCCAGAGAATATCGCTTCGTGAGTTGTATAGGAAAATCAAAATTTTCTCACTATGAATGCGCGCAGATATGGAAGACACGTTGGACTCCTGTCAAAGTGGCTTACCTCTTTTGCAGGTGAGTCAGTACAAACTCTTTGTAACGCGTTTTTTTCAGACGAGTCGACAGATATTGGGTCATTACAGTAATCCCATATATTCTGTACTGCTTCGTTGTTGATCACCCAAAGACGACCTGCGAGAGAATCTACAAAGTTCGTTGTCGATCTTTTTCTGGCGCATATACTCATACATGTCGTAGATTCCAGTGGCACTTGCCATGTGGAATCAAGTGGGATCTGAATGTGTGTTAAATCTCTTATACACATCGTGATATTTATATTGAATATCTGTCTCAGCTGTGCTGCTCATCCGTACCTATGCCTTTTTCAGTCGCAATCTCTACGTCCTTTGGTTTTTACTTTCAGCTTTGGCTGGGGTAGTTGCCTATCAGCTTTACGTCGATACGACTCAGATGCTCCGTAAGGTTCTATCCCATTCAAGAAGCCATATCATATTGATTATACACAGTTCTTCCTTTCATTCGTCCACCCTTCGTAAGTAATGACAACTACACGAATCCTGGGTTTTGAACTCTTCTTTCAGGACAAGGGACCCTGTTTCCCCATGTCGAAGCCCCATTCGGCACAATTACTTGGTATGTGTCAAAATGTCTTCTTTTCGTTTGGAAGTCTAAATCGTCTTTAGGATTTTTTGTAAGCATTGCATTTCATCCGTTGATAGAACTTTTATAAATGATGCATAGATTGCACCGCTCCTTTTCGACACAGTCATTACTTTCATGACCGTCTGGAAGGCTTTTACCATCAAAAGGCGCAACGGTGGACCAAACAGTCGGTTGATTCAAACTTTTTTACGAGAGGGTAGGAGTCTTCCCCAAGTTCTTTCTCACTTGATTAATTGAGATTAATCAAAGGTGTTTTTTACTACATCCTGATTTCAATTGCAAACCTAGTAAGAGTAGTATCTCAATCAGTCTACATGATTTCTCAGCCTATATCACAGATCAATGGAGTTTTCTACCTCCAGTAAGACACTCCGATCGTATCTCAGCATTCAAACTGACCTATCATATCAAAGACCTCGTCAGGTTATCTCTGCTATCAACATTCCGCTCAGTGTCATGTTGGGTCCTGTTCTAGCTTGTCGTCTGGTATGTATCTCGCTCAGCAGATATTTTTAAACCTCTTAGCATATAATAGATCCTAGATCTCAGAGAGCGTGGCTCAGAGACAGTCGCTCATTCTGACGGCACAGGGATGGGTGCATTTACAACCAAGTCTGTTTCTCAGCAAGATTCCCCATTCACCCCACCAAACCCACGAAGCAAGAACACGACCGGTCGATATCGAAACCGAGAAACTACTAGTGCTATCAATACCAATGTTATGTTTACAACCCTAGGTACCATTCCACCTGAAACAGAAGTCGACGTCGAACGTGATGGCATGGAGATGGAAGACATAAACCTTGGCCTGAATCTTCATCTTGGCAACCTCAACACTGCTATCGGCGGCGAAGACGGCGAGCCAATCCCAGAAAATGAGAGTAACGGCGAAAGCCCAGCTCCTGCCTACAATTCGCTCGAGATTGGATACAGGGGTCCTGGGGATACGAGTGTTGAAAGTGGAGTAGGCGGGGTTAGAGTTAACGTTGAAAAGGCTACATCTAAAAGGTGACGATGAAGACACCACGTTTCCAGCCAGGACATTTTCTCAGATACCAAATCCAAGCTGGTTCTGGCGAAGCCGGATTTTTGGTTTCCTTCCTTGGTAATGTGTTTTTGTGTAGCGCTATCCTTTTCGCTCTTCCGCTTTCTGTGTCTTATATTGTTTTCGTCGCATCCTTACTCTACAAATTCCCTCCTTGACAAAGGATAGATCATAATTTTTCAGAGCCATGTTCAAGTCAAGATTTTGCGTGTACATTGTAACTGCATTGTAACTGCATTGTAACTGCATTCACGTCAATCAATTTCCAGAGTGTTTCCGTGATTCTGAACGAGGGAGTCACATGGTGACTTCTATTTGGGACAACTGCGATTAAGCTTCTATCACACCTCATCCTTTTTTCTCCATTGCTACCATCACCAACAGGATGCCATACCATCTAACACTTCTCGACGTGCCTTCTGAGATTCTTCTCTACATTTGTAAATTTCGCTTACAATACCTGAAATTGCTAATTGGACCATTTGCTCAGGCTCATATCTCGATTTGCCGGACTTGGCTGCTTTAGCTCAGGCAATCCCTTCCTTGAGTGCTATCACGACAGACCCAGTACTTCACATACAGCGACTACGCGTTGTCTACCCATCTCGCATCGAACATTCTTTGTTTGGTACGAGTCCAGAGGGACACGGCTTTCGGCCCTCTATTGGAGACCTCGTTCAACGAGGAGTAATGCGTGGACTTAACATTGAACGACGCTGGAGATTGGGTGCTTATCTTTACTCGCGTGATGTGAGTCATGGTTTTTTTTTCATATAGTCTTGAATCAAATTAGTCGTACTTATAGTCGATCCTTCAATATGAACGAGGACGTACTCTGGCCAAGCGGCGTGTTAGTCATTTGGTCTCTGTTCAGCTGAGAAAACGGAAATCATCTCCTGAGAGCGCGTATAGATCCCTACATGAAGCTCTCATCTTTCCAGATATCGAATCGTCTTCGACCGGCATATCGAGGAAGCTTCTGCCTATTGTCCGGCGACTGAAATGGTGCCTCCGTCGTGACCAGCTGGCCAGAAACTTCAAGATAGGACCTTATGTCAACTCTGGAACAGCCTTCTGGACTTGGCTGGAGGGCAAAGGCCGAGGTATTGTACAGGATGGAGAAAGACTTAGGCTGGCGATATGTCCTGATCTGAAAAAAAACATTCGTTTCTATGAGTCGATTGGTGCTACCGTTGCCTAGACACTTGCATCGCCGTTGGAAGCAGTCGTTGTATACTAATGATTGTTGCGTATCCTTCTCTTTTTGATTATATACCGCATTTACGACCGTCCCAAGTGTTGTCTACCTATTCCAGAACTGGTGAGACTATCCGCTTGGTAGACATTCTTGTTGAAAGCGTCTCAGACTTACATTGTTATCTCCACGATTGAGCCGGGCCACCAGTCTATCGCAGGCTATGTTACAGGGCGTCGTTGGCGCCTGCTTTCTTTCCGACCAATTTTCCGGAAATCAAGAATCACACTTCTTCCTCATCTGCCGATATCATCCAAGGAACTCCTGATCTTCGGCACTCAGACTGTGTAAACGGACTCTCAATCTTATGTTTTTTTATTTCTACAACTGGGCCACCAGACCGTTCATTTGATATATGAAAATAGTAGAACAGGAAAAGTGGGGAATACACTCATGTAAATAGTTCACGGTGAATCATGGACTCAAAAGACACTCGTCATTTCTCAGTTTCGATGTCTCAATAATCTGTAGATTGAGTCTAGCTATTGAAAAATATGTATTACTCAATACTCTGCGTGAGTCGATGGCGTAGTTGGAAAGCGCATCTGTCTAACTGGGTCAATTCTTGGGAAGACAGAAGGTCCTCAGTTCGAACCTGAGTCGATGCACACAGTGGATATAAAATGTCAAGTCGCTTGGTCTAGATGACCTGTCACACAGTGACACTCCGCCACTATTCTTTTTTTTATTTGATCAATAATTTGTAACGTGGTGTACGCACAGTCTGCGGTAGTCTACTGACCACGGAGGCTCACTACCTCTGATAAATATACAAATCGCGTCATACAAAAGAGACAAACACAGAACGAAAAAGAAGTAGAGAAAAATAAGGACATAGCCAAGTGAGCATGAATGGAGTTCCATACGTCAAGGTTCAAGGAGAGAGGACATGGTGGGAGAGTGCGTTCCCGGCGTCTTTGACTGGCTCAGGGAGCTATGGGACTCTCTGGGTGGTGTGAAGGTGGTGTGAAGGCAAATACCGTGGGATTAGATGTAATAGGGTCACCTACGAAGAAAACAAATAATAATAAACCAATAAACCAAAAGGGTAGAACAAGTCCTACAGTGACGATGAGAAACAATCATGTTACCATCGTCGCATTCTTGCTAGAATTAGGCATCTGTACTAGGGCAGATAATTGTGGTGCATTCACAGACAATCCTTTAGGTAAAAGCGGAGTTGACGTGAGGGGAGGTGGAAGATCCAAAGGCGTACGCTTGTCCTTGGGTTTTCCAGGCTGACTCGGTCCATCTTTTGTTCCAGCACCCTGAGCTGTATCCTGCAAACCTTTTCAAGCATTTGCGCATATTTGTCATCAGTTCCAGAAAAAGCCTGCTCCTGCCACAACGCTCCATCTTCAGAAAAGCATGGCCAAATGCCGCACATAACTCTATGATTTTTCATTCAGCGACATAAAAGGATAGTAACTCACGGACCGGGACAGCCAAACGTTTGATGAGCCTGTCCAACCCGGGTAGTTGCTACTGTTTTCCGGGAATGGCTACAGAATATGTGGTAGATGTATTTTTGGCATTCATTGATTAAGGTGATCTGTAGAAAAGGAAGATTGTAGTAACAAGCCTCGGCAGGCTGGGAGGAGGGTATCTGCTCCACTTTGGGATCAGTGATGTCATACCCTGAATCAAAATTCTTCACGTGCCAAGGCAGTACGTGGCAGCCAAGTGCACATTGTTTGTATACGATGTCCATCACTCATATTCAATCGATCTCACAATTAGACAAGATTTTGTCCAGCTCAAAGGAGAAACTCAGTGTATGTGACTCTTGGTGTCTTCCACAAATTCTCGAATTCACGAGTTTGGATAGGTCATTGACTTCCATGCTACATGGTTTGATCATTCAAGACTTAGAACATTCAGATGTACTTATGTACTTTAGGTGTGGTCCCTGCCATATGATTGCCCCTGCATTTGAGGCGCTCTCTAAGAAATACACCAATGTTAACTTCCTCAAATGTGACGTGGATGCTGCACGCGATGTTGCGGCTCGATACTCTATATCTGCCATGTGAACACCTTCAATGTTCACCTTCAATGCCTTCTGACTGCCATGTAGGCCTACATTTGTTTTGCTCGAAGGTAGTACGAAGGTGGATCAGGTGAAAGGTGCCGATAAAAAGTAAGGTACTAATCCAAGTTCTTGTCCACTGCAATCTCATTTTTTTGTTTTCAGTGCCATTGAGAGCATGCTTCGGAAACATGCTAGCTCCTCTAATACAGCGTTTTCTGGCACGGGGCGGACCCTCAGTGGTGACACAACTCCAGTAAGGGGCACTTCAGATGGTGTTGATTGGGCGAAAGCGGGAATATCAAATCTCGATCCTCAGCTCAGAGTGTTTCTGGGCTTAATCAGTGCTTATTTCGTGTTTTGGTATTTGAGCTCGTGATGTTCAGTCAAGGTATCTAGATATTTGCATAGATAATGGTAACTTCCGAATCTGCCATCGATTTATCCGCAGAGACCGCTCTAAATGCAGTTAAACGGATCTCAAGTGATAACGAGTTTTTATATTAAGGATCCAGAACTATAGACAAGGCTTAGTGACCAATGAATGGATTGTCAATGTGACCATTTACCTTGTCCCCATCCCATTGAACTCCATGCCTGGCGAGCTGCTGCTTCTTTCGCCTGTTTCTGGTTCTTGCCTGTCCCTTCACCACGTGTTTCCCCATTCACTGAACGTCTCGTGAGTAGCCAACGAGGAGAAAAGGTTGCAGCTTACAACAACATTTAACATGCCATATAGGATTGTGATGAGCGCCCTCGCTACGGGCAGGGTAAGTCACTGCATAGCCCCGCTGGTGAGCTGCCATGTTGAACTGAGCCAAGACTTGGTGACTGGTTTGAGTTGGTGGCGGCGGGAATGGTTGTTGGCCTGAAGAGTAGTATGAAGGAGGAGGAGGCGGCTGGGGAGGTGGGGCGGTTGGCGGAGGTGGGGGTTGCTGCCCCACCGAGGGTAATCTGGCTTGTGGCCGGTTTTGAGGTTGACCAACTGGTACGAGGGGCACCTCAGATCCTGGTTCAATCACTTGCGAGACCCACTCTTGAATACTGGCCATGCCATGCAAGAGGAAAGCAGCCCCCATATACTTGCAGAAGAAATAGAATGCACCCTGTGGATTTGTCAGTACTATTGGAGTGGATTTTTCGGGGGAATGTACCTCCTGTGTGTCTATGTATGCAGCATCCTGAGCCGGGCATCGAATTTTGTTTTTAAGACCGTACTGGACCAGAAGAATAGGGTAATCGGGAGTGTTGACATTTCTCAGACTCTTTCAAGTCAAGCAAAGTTCAATTGGATGTATACAATGAAAAAGTTGGAAATCTTACATCGATCTGTTCCGCAGAGAGAACGGGGTTTCTCTTCTTAAAATAGTGGAAAGTAATTGCCTGATCGATAACCCGTTTACCAAGCTGAGCCAACCGCCCTGCCTCGTTGAACTGTTCGGTTTCCGATGATCCGAGCATATCCTCATGGTACACGAAGACGGATAGAACCAAGTCTTGGTCAGTGATTTCTGGAAGGGGGGGAAGAGATGTATCCATCATGTTGCATAAGGTACTTCAATCGTTGGATGATCTCCAAAGGAAAAGTCAGAAGAAGAATCGAAGTCAGGTAGAGGAATATGCTTCTATCAGTGGTGTTGATACCCTTCCACTTATGGATTTTGGAAGCAGTTTGTTTTATTTGTGAACGCTCACATGGATGCTTTGATTTCAGAATAGTGATTACCTAAACATGATCATGATATTTTTATCTCATTTCCCAGCATCATTGTAGTTGATTCTAGGGCGTCACTACAAAAATTGAACTATTGATCATGATTGACTCGACGGTGGGTATGCCAAGAAGGTTTTCCATTAGACAGGCAAGGGGAGGGCACGGCCAACGTTACGACAATAGTTAGAGGAAAACGGGTAGGGCGTGGATATGAGCAGCTTAGTGGAATTTATCACTGATGGAGCGAAATGGTGTTTGTCCTCCCCAAAATAAGCCATCAATAGTTGGCTTGTGTCGGCGTCAGATCTGGCATAGATCCAAGAAATCATGAGAGAATCCTTGCCGCCCTTGGTGTCTGTAAGTGCACAAAAAACATATCACGTCGAACTCGAACCACTATGTGGTCTAGTTTTTCCTACGGCTCTGTGGGGGAGAAATGGAGGGTAAGTACCGCACAGAGAGCTCCGAGCTCTCACATTCACTTCCCTTCATCAAGTCGACCTCGCCTCGTCGCAACCGCCGATCGACCAGACTGGCTTAACACCTAGCTCTGTGTCACAAAAACTGTCAACTTGCCTGCTAGCACCCCACCCGCTGTCCACCCTGCCACCAACCTCAGCCTCAAACCCTGTTGTTCCGCCACCAGCAACATCCAGTTGCTTTCTACCTATGACACAACTGCCTTCAGTACCAACTTCTAACTATCTACCCCCAACCTCCACCGACCATAGAACCGCGATGCGCCGACAACAAAACCCACCCAATGTACCGATAATCGAGCTTGGGGAACTCGTAGGACTGGGAAGAGATATCTCATGGGGGAGAAGTGACTGTAGGAATACAGCGCTATCGCACCTGTACCGAGTTTCCGCGGCTCGCCGGCGTAGGGGAAGGACCTGTCTGATTGGATGGGAGACCTGGATACTGATACCTTCGTGCCGTTTTCCTTTTATTTTCTTTGCTTTTCACCAGTCATCACTGCCACTCATGACAATGTCATGCTCCTTCG